>Ga0214544_1000443_pt1 | contig 75116 bp, 30 predicted proteins | sample CNSS3metaG_FD_160074 | JGI IMG/M metagenome (GOLD analysis project Ga0214544, IMG submission 160074) | Root nodule microbial communities from cowpea collected in UCLA plant growth center, Los Angeles, California, USA - CNSS3 | ecosystem: Host-associated > Plants > Roots > Nodule | place: USA... | reverse complement strand
TCTCTTATCTCTTATCTCTTATCTCTTATCTCTTATCTCTTATCTCTTATCTCTTATCTCTTATCTCTTATCTCTTATCTCTTATCTCTTATCTCTTATCTCTTATCTCTTATATCTTATATCTTATCTCTTATCTCTTATCTCTTATCTCTTATCTCTCATCTCTTATCTCTTATCTCTTATCTCTTATCTCTTATCTCTTATCAGTAATCTCTTATCTCTTATCTCTTATCTCTTTTCTCTTATCTCTTATCTCTTATCTCTTATCTCTTATCTCTTATCTCTTATCTCTTATCTCTTATCTCTTATCTCTTATCTCTTATCTCTTATCTCTTATATCTTATATCTTATATCTTATATCTTATATCTTATCTCTTATCTCTTATCTCTTATCTCTTATCTCTTATCTCTTATCTCTTATCTCTTATCTCTTATCTCTTATCTCTTATCTCTTATCTCTTATCTCTTATCTCTTATCTCTTTTCTCTTTTCTCTTTTCTCTTTTTTCTTTTCTCTTTTCTCTCATCTCTCATCTCTCATCTCTCATATCTCATCTCTCATCTCTCATATCTTATCTCTTGTTTCTTGTATTTCTTCTCTTATCTCATATCTTATATTTATTATCTCTTATCTCTCATCTCTCATCTTTCATTTCTCATCCTTTATATCTTATATCTGATATTATTTCTGGTATGTTATATCTTGTATTTTGTAGTTCTTATATTTTACTATCTTTTAACGTAATGTTTTTCTTTCTTTTTTTTCTGTTTTTCATTTTTATTTTTATTTTTGTCTTGCTTTTGTTTTGTTCTTTTTTGGATTTTTTTTCCTTTTCTTTCTTGTTTTATTTTTTTTTCTTTTTTTTGTATTTTGTTTATTTACTTTGATCTTTTAAATTCTAATATAATGATGGTTATCTAATATTAGATTTCCTTCCATTCAATACAAATGTATAAATGTATAAACTATTTGAATGATGCAAAATTTCTATTTTTTAATGATAAATGATCATAGTAACTAATTTTTTGAAATGGTAGAAACAAAATAATTCATAAATGTATATTAGTCGTAATGATAGCATTCATTTCGTTAATAAAAAACAATGATAAACTTTGTTTTTGGGGAAAAAATCATTAGAGGAATATAAAATTTGGAACTTATTGTTGTTTCAAATAAGTTTTTTTTTTTAAGATCATAAGTACGAGAATAGACATAAAAAAATTAAAAAAGTTATGAAGAAATAAGAATGTTATTAGATTTAATTCAAAACACCGAACTTTAGAAAATTTGGGTAAGCAGCTTGAAATAATGTCTTGAACTTATGTATTATAAAATAGATATTAATATAAACCAATTGAAGATAATATAACTTAAAGCAACAAAATTTAAAATTAAATATCCCCAAACATAATGAACACAATGTTCAAAAACTATTTTTAGCTTTTCTTTATCTTGATTAACCCAATGAGCTTGGAGGTATATTCGTATGAATCTTCATTTAGTTTATTTCGGGAAGAGGTGAGCAAGTTTCCAACTTAATTATTTGCAATATCATAGTTTTTTACATTGGAAACAATGTATCCATTCTCATAATTTTTTTAAGTTTATTTGCCGATAATATATAATCATTTTTTTGTCAGCCTTAACTAAACATTTGTTACTGATTAATTTGTAATTTTATATCTCGTTTAGACAATTTTTAAAATTCGTACTATAAACAGTATAATAAAAAAATAAATTACAAAAAATTGTCCAACCAAGTTGAATATCAATATCTTATCGGCTTTCCATATTCAATGAGTTCATGATGTAATATATAACTTATTAATTGAACTTATTATTCCTAATATAGAAGTCAATATTATTCTATCCTTTAAATATTCTAAATTGTCTGAGCAATCTATCAATCCGACCGAATGATAAATTTTGCAATATCTTGGTATGGATTTCTATGTTGACTCACCAATAAACTTTTAGGAATTTAAACATTATGTTTTGATGAAACTCAAAAGGCTAGATACTAAATATATTACATTTATATTATTTAACGAGAATAAATAAATTGAATTTTCCTTTTGGATACTTTATCTATTTTTTAAGTTTAATTTCATCATTTATTTCCAGAAAATCGATCTACTGTTTTATATTTGCAAAACAAGTTAAATCAATTAGTTTATCATTTTAATCTTTTTTAAATTAAATTCATGTTTACTATAAACCTTAACATTATAGAAAAATATCAAAATAAATTTTCTGCGAACATTAATGAAACAATATTTAAAAAAAAAAACAAAAGTAATATTTATTTTCTAGATTATTTTCACATATGTCAGTGACATAAGATTTATTTTATAATTTTTACTGCAATTAATAAATTAATAAAATATTAAAAATTCATAAGATTTTAAAAAGATGAGCCTCCGAGTTATGCATGCACAAATGGTATTCCACCATCTGTTAGTGATTTTGATTAACATTTGTAATTCTTTCGTGTTATTTTCACATTAATTAACAATATTAATTTTACAACCAGGTAATCTATATAATAGACAATTTTTTTCCTACTTTTCAATAATACTAAATCATACAATTTTAAGAAATTAAAATTTTAATATTTTATGCAGATATATAACGGCCTAATCTTAAAGGATGAGTAATTTCATTGGTCTAAAAAAGTCACAAAACTATATTGGAAGACTCATCGTCTATCTAACAAGACATGATGATCCAGTTTAATAATTTTCATTTTTAATTAGTAGATTGATTTGTATAATCCTACACAACCACAGTTCTTCAAATCACATAACAAGAATTAATTAAAGTAGGATTAATCGATTCTGGACATAGAGCAAGAAACATCAGGCACAGGTTCTTGGCAAGAAAACATCTCACGAAAACCAGAAAACATCTAAACATTAAACAGCTCATGCATGACGATAGAGGACGCTATTAATTTTATGTATTCAGGTCATAATGTAGGTCTTAAACCCCTATTGAAGCATAAGAGAAAAGACAAAAGTCACCATATACCTATTGGGAAAGGGAAGAAGAAACATATTATTAACAGTAAGAGCAATGAGGTGATATACCTGTAGTGAAAGGGAAGAAGAAACACACGACAGTAACAGTACTAATGTCATATACCTGTAGGGAAAGGGAAGAAGAAACTCATAACAGTGACAATACTAACTAACATGACGACGCTGTGTACATTGATAATTGATTCTAAGTATTTTAGCAACATTAAAGCCTTAATTTCGGCCACGCCCTACTCCTGGACGGTTGTATGGACTGCTACCATTTGAATGTGCCCTTGCTCTCTTCTGTTCGCCAGAAGAATCAACATCATTTGATTCAGATATTCCGGTCACCGGATGGCCATGCTCCGATGAAGGAAGTGCCCAACCTCCCCGCCTCGCCTGCACAGCCTCGCCATTACTACCGCTAGCTTCTGAAACATCAAAGACCACAAACTTAAAAAGACAAACAACAATTCAACCGAGCTCCTTAAAGTGAATAATATACTTTCAACGACATGATGCAAGTCTTTTAGCACAAAAATATAGATCACCCCCAGTGATTATTACTACTTATTTCCATGTCACAGTATTATTTTACTCAATTTCATATTTTGTTTGGTTCTTTTCCAGATTTTGTAGAAGTATGCATGATAGCTCCGAAGCAGCAAATTTGCAAATGCAATATATAACCAAAAGTATATGAACATAAAGAAGCATACCCGCAACATACTGGAAGAATTATTTCTAAGTGTGAGCGAATGTGGGAGTTGAAGGAAAAATGAAAGGAAAATTGCAGAAAAAGAGCTCCAAAAAGGAAATACAGAAACAGTGGTGCTACGAAAATGGAAATACAGAAAGCTGATCTATTAGTTTTTTTTAAGGAAAACCTAGCAGCTTTGAAAAATAGTAAAAATGCATGTCATTCATAAAACTGATTTCTATGGAAAAAAAAACAATAATGATGACCACTATTCTGAATTATTTACGCCTAGTAAGTAATTAATACGCACATTTTTTCTTCACAGAGAAAAGAGAAGAAAAATTAACAAAAGAGAACACTATAAACCAAAAGAACAGGGGTAAAATGCAACTGTGAGAAGTGGGGGATCGCACTCAGGACGCAGAGCACTTCACGAAGACGTTGGTCAACAAAAAAACTAGTGCATTGTTAAAACTCAAAACTTAAGGTTTAAGGGCATTTAAAATTTTTAGGAATACTTCACTGTTGCACACAGGTGCGTAACAGGCGCTTACAGCCATGACACTAAACCGTGTGCTATTATACTGTGCAAACAGCAGCCCTAGCCACTCTACCACTATAGCACACTATGGATAATACAGTAAATTATTTTATTTTGTTCAATTGTAGTTATTCAAGTACATTAATAGTTATAATCCATTGAGTAAATTACAATATTTAGCAGATATTTATTAAAAAAATATAGTTAAGGAAGCTATCGGAACATATATGAAAACATATAACTGTAAATATTATAGTAAACATATAACTGTAAATATCCTATTGTAAATAATAGAAATATCTTCCAGTGAATAGAGATAATTACTCACCAATACTCCCAGTCCATCCAGGCATATAGTTTTGACCCTTCACTTTCCATTCTTCTTCAAAGCCAGTAAGTTCCTCTACAATATCAAAAAACCTTTCAGGAATGCAGACATAAAAGAATATGAAAGTGTGAAAGTAATCTCATATATCACGAATAGTGGTCAAAACCATTATAGCACGATAGTGGATAGCAGGATGATCACAACTACCAAATTTCTATACATAACAAATAATTTCCATTACCTAAAAAATAGCCATAATTAATTGCATATTAATAGTTAGTCATAATTCTAGCCAAACACAGGAGTCAAGAACAAGAAGGGTAATGCAAGTAAAATAAAAGGAAAAAAAAGTAGAGAGACAAAGGTCACTGTAAGGTTTACTTATCTGAACTGAACACAACAGTGAAAAAGGAGAAAACAAAACATAGACATATAACATATCATACGCACAAATGTGAAAAACTAAACATAAGTCCCTCTTTGAGGTGAACAGAACCCCAAGGATGTGATCAGAGTAAAGACCACAGAAAGAGTCCCAAAGAATGTGGGTTAGCTGGAAACAGAGGAGAGCTACGGGTCAGATGGTTGCATTAAATAGTCACTGCTATAGAAAGCTAAAACAAACCAGCATTCCATCAAAGGACCCATAGCTGCAACATTACTATAGCAACACTATGATGAACCGTTGACTACTATGGTCATATGATATCACACCATACTTCCATGAAAATCGGATACATGACCTACCTTCATTTATATTATGCAAAGTCTGCATAGTATCCACCCTACCATCAGAATGCAGTTTCTTGGAGAGGGAATGACCCTACAAAACATCACATATAAGTAAAACCACATGAGTAAGAGACCTGTTAAAAGTTAAAGAATTAAAAGTTAACAGCAAAAGTTATTCCAAAACCAAAACAAATGAATCTACCATAGCAACCAAAGAGAATAGTATAAGAATACCTTGCCATGAATGCCTCTAGAAATTACGTGAGAAGCTTCTCTTTTTGAACTATCAGCCTCCTTGCTCTCTTCGAAGGTCACCTAACAGAAAAAATGGCATCAGAAAAATAACATTCTGCAAATCTTTCACTATAGCTATTAGTCAACAATTCAAATGCTTACTCCATCACTCCCACTCCTTCTTGTCCTTGAGGAGGTATAATATGTTCCATTTGCACCACCATAGCTAACTGTTGAACTCTGGAAGAAGAAGCCTTGAGATTGAGGCTGAGGCCCAGTTGTAATGACTCCGTTGTACTCATTTCCAGAGTACATATGTCTGCTCTTCTTCCCTGCAACTTGAATTATAAATAATCAGAGTAAGCAAAACCAAGCTGCCCATTTTTGAGATAGAGCAAAAGCACCTATTGGTGAAGGAGAAGACATGCATTACCTTCAGTTTCATCATCTGGATGTTCAACAGAAGGTTCATCATTTGACCTACTATGCTTTCTTGGATTTTCTTTCCTCTCTTCTGTTGTGTCCTCGTTTTCATCATCAGAGTCCAATTGCTGAATGATTGGTCCCCTTTGTCTACTAGGCTCTGGAGCTTGACGGTCAAGGAACCCAGATGGATGCACCCGCGGGAATTGATGTCGAATAAACCCGGATGGATGCATCTCTGGGACTTGACGCTGAAGAAACCCAGATGGATGCATACCTGGTGGAAAAGGAAATCCAGTAGAACTACCAAAGGAACTAGATTCAAACAGCCCTCCAAAAGGCTGGGTGAAGAAAGGATCGTCAAACGGGTCCCTACCCCCAAAAAAGCTTGACAGTAAACTCCTGGGAGGTCCAAAGGAACCAAACCCTCCAAACCCACCAAAAGGGTCACCAAAATTGGAGAAAGGATCCCTGCCTCCCCCGCGTCCTTGCATTCTCTCTATGCGCAGTATTCACTGAAAATACAGGTTGCAGTCAGGGTAATTAAAACTCAATAAACCATTCAAATATTAATCAAGGATTTAATACAACCTATTTCAGAAAAATCTTTTCATAATAAATGATTATATATTTTTATTAAATTCTTGCTGCAAATGAACGTGTAAGAGGATATAAGAATATTAATCATTGTTTTCTAATGTAAACACATGGTTTAAACCCTAGCAACTTCCTGATAATCCCTAGAAAGGCCTCAGAAAATAGGGCCAACGGGCTTATTTGCATATACCGACTTTCAATTACAGAACCAATGAACCAAAAAACATGTTAACTAGTTTATTTAAACTGGAAGAAAGGTGAAACAACACAAACAATAACTAAGAACGGAAAATGTTGAAGCATAACACGAAACCAGATAAACATAATTCAAATTAAAAATCCGTAAAATGAAAAGGGGAGATTTGACAGAGAGGTGTACCAGAGAGACAATGGGAGAGTAGAGAGGGCGAAATCGAAGAAGAGTGCTGAAAGACGAACCGAATTACTTGAAACCTAGAACTGTGTTCCCAATTTATGCACATTCACTGGATGATTCGTAATTCTTTCATGAAAACAGAACTTTCTAGCACAATTATATATATATATATATATATATATATATATATATATATATGGAGAACGCTAATTAATGTACCAAGTACATCGGTTAGAAAATAATAAATGTATATTAATTTTCTCATTTTTATATTAAAAGATAAAATTATTAATTTTATTAATTAAAAAAATATAAATACATATAATTGAGTTTGTAAAGACAAAAATATTCGATTTAATTAGTCACTTTATAACTATTTTTGTTCTTATGTGTCAGTTTAGTACCCGCTTTTAAAAATGTGTCAATTGAGTCTCAATTTTTGAAAAGTTGTTGTCTCAATCAGGTCCCTTTCAAAAAAAAAATTATTAACGTCGTTAACAATATTGATATTTAAAATGACTTACAAAATTAAGTATTGATACTTATATTCAAATTTTGTGGTAAAAGTCTTGAATCAAATTAACTGTTAATAATTTTTGTCTGAAAATGACATAATTGAAAAACATTTTCAAAAGTTAGGACTCAATTAACATATTTTTTAAAGCGGGTACCAAACTCATACATTTAAACGAAAATGAGTATCATCCAACTAATTAAAGCAAAATATTTTTAAAATTTTTAACAAAATAAGTATTTTGAAAACTTAATTAAACTTCAAATTGATATTTTTATTTTTTATTTTTTATTTTCGTAAATTTTTTAGATGTTTAATATTATTTTTTGTTAATTTAATTTTTTTTATGTTTAATTACATTTTAACTTTTAATAACATTAAAATATAGTTATTTTATTATTTAATTGTTTTTTAACTTTACTGATAAATATTAAATTAAATCTTATAACAACAATATAATACTTATGGGTATTTTGGTCTTTTAAATAAAATAAAATTACATTAATAGTGATTAGATAATATTTCATTTAATATTATAATTAACTATAAAGTTTTCTATATCTTAATATATATTAATTATTCTTAACTAGTGTCCTTAAAACATTAGTTAACAAGACCATATATATATATATATATGGGAGAATGTTAATTAATGCACAAAGGATATTGATTAAGAAATAATAAATGTGTATTGATTTTGTCATTTTTATATTAAAAGATAAAATAATTAATTCTATTAATTAAAATAGGGTCTTACTACCCTTAGGACATTGGTTAAGGATGGTTAATATACACAGAATTTTACAAAAGTACATAATTAAGTGTGATATTAACTAAAATTTGACCCAACAACTATTAATACAATTTTATTTTAATTAAAGGACATAAATGTTCATAAATGTTATACATGTGTGTTTAATATTTTATTTAATACTCATTAATAAAAATTAAAAAATCATAAAATAATAAAATAAATATATTTTAATATTTCTAAAAATTAAATATAATTAAACATAAGAAAATTTAAATTAACAAAAAAATCAGGAAAAAAATAGTGTTGAACATCTAAAATTATAAAAAAAACAATTAAAGTATCAATTTGAGTAGAGACTTAAAAAAATTTTAAAGTCCTTGTTTTGTATCAAAAAATTATTGTCTAAATATTAAAAGGGTATTTTTGTCTTTAAAAAATTTGTAATATACATTTATATTATTTTAATTAATGTATTTATTTGTTTATGTTTTAAATTAAAAGGATATTTTTTAATTTATTTAAGCAATAAAAATAAGCATTTTGAAAACTCAATTAAATTTCAAATTGATATTTTTATAAAATTTTTAGATGTTTAATATTATTTTTTTGTTGATTTTTCTGTTATTTAAATATTTTTATGTTTAATTATATTTAAATTTTTAGTAACATTAAAATATAGTTATTTTATTATTTAATTATTTTTTAAATTTTATTGGTAAACATTAAAATAAAATATTATAACAATCGTATAATACTTATAGGTATTCTTATCCTTATCTTTTAAATAAATAAAATTGTATTAATTGTGATTAGGTCAGATTTTATTTAATATTACAATTAACTATAAACTTTTCTAGATTTTAGTGTATATTAATTATCCTTGACCAGTACTTTTAGTACACAAATTAACAAAACCCATATATATATATATATATATATATATATATATATATATATATTATATCATATATCAGATAACATATATCATGGTCAGCATCCATTGAGCACGAACATACATGGGCATCTTTTAACCAAAAAGGGCCCAACAACCTTTTCACCACCTTAGTAAATTTCAGCGCTTCAATTTTATTTTTAGGTTACATCATTTCATAGGTCTGGAATGGTCTCATTTTCGTAGAAAAATATCAAGTAAGTTCCTTTCTTTTTGTTTGTCACAATTAAGTTTCTATTTTGAAAAATTTGTTGCAATTAGATATTTTTTAAGTAATGCACTAATGACATTAACTATGTATCATGTGACGACTTTCGATTTTTTTAATTTTTTTTTTTTTTATGTAAAAAAATGTCGCATGTCAAACTAAAATTATGCTACATGATACAAACTCAATAATATAATGATAACTAACACTTATCATTTAACACAATCTAAAATTGTTTAATATGGCATAACAATTAAAAAAATCAGAAGATCAATTCAATGCATTTTTCAAAATAAAAAATAGTTTAAGAATATTTAACTTATGATAATAAGAGAAAAACAGCAAACAGAACCATTAATATTGTATTCAAATAGGTATTTCAAAATCTACAATAGACATCTATCTACTCAATTTGACACTCAATAAAATAATATCAAATTACAATGTGAGCATTGAGTAATTAATCTTATTTATACAAAGAAAATGTTTTTTTCACATATAAAGAATAAAAGTAAATTTTGTGGATATTACTCGAATTTGGAATACTAGTCAATTTTTTTATAGGCTTAAATAACTTTTTGGTACTCATTTTCGTAATGTTTGTTACGGATGGTTCTCATTTTGACATAATGTTTAAACTGGTCTTCATTTTCGCAATTCATATTTTATTTGGTCATTTTGTGTAACACCGTTTAAATCATTAACGGAGGTGGCACGGTTTGTATTAGAGTGTGTTATGTATACTGTACATGTATGGTAATTAGATATTTGAGGATAAATAAGTGAGCTAGGGTTTTGGTAAGGAATGTTGGGGCAGTTGGCGGGTTTTAAAAATATACGCGGGTACCCGTGGATACCCGATATCCGCAAATATTCAAAAAAATATATATTTTATAAATTTTTTAATATAAAATTATAAAAATAAAATATAAATTAAATTATAATTATATTTGACATAATAAAATATACTATTAATTTTAATTTTAATTAAATTTAACTTAAAAAATATAAATTAAATTTTAATTTTAATATTTTCCGGGTATCGGGTACCCGCGGGTACGGATAGTATGATACCCGTACCCGAACCGTTTATAAGCAGACATTAAAATACCCGCTACTCGCTACCCGTGGATAATAAATACTGGCGGGTAGTAACTATCCAACGCGGATTTTATTCGCGGATATCCGCATGCACGAGTATTTTTGTCATCCCTAAGTACACGTAACACACCCTAATACAAACCGTGTCAGTTGTACAATGTTTCGTTAATGATTTAAATGACGTTATAGAAAAGGACCAAATAAGACACGAATTGTGAAAATGATGACCATTTTAAACATTCAGTAAAAATGATGACCATTTTAAACATTTTGTCAAAATGAGGACCATTTTAAACATTTTGTCAAAATAAAGACCATCTGCAACAAACACTACGAGAATGAGGACTAAAAAGGTATTTAAGCCTTTTTTATACTACTCAATTTTTTTATGACAATCCCGTTCCTTTAAAAGTGAAATTCCTATTAATTTATTATTTATCCATATACTAATCACCAATATAGTTAAATGAAACATGCAGTATTACTAGTACCATATATTTTTCAATTAAAAATAATGATTCAACATCTGCTTATTCATCATTTTATAATTAAATTGAAATTTGTTCATATATAGATGTCTATCAATTTTTTAAGGGTTAAGTATGATTTTTAGTCCTTGAACTTTGACAAAAAAATTAGAATTTGTCTCTGGTCGAAACTTTGATAAACTTTGGTCCCTAAATTTTAAAAATGAATGAATATAGTCCTTTTAACCCAATTTTGTTAACTTTTTTTTTTTTAGGTTTCGAATACATTTCTCAATAAATATTGGAGTTGTTTATGCTGTTTGACACATTCTCGGCTCAATATTTACTGAGAAATGTATTCGAAACCTAAAAAAAAAAGTTAATAAAGTTGGGTTAAAAGGACTATATTCATTCCTTTTTAAAGTTTAGGGACCAAAATTTATCAAAATTTCGACCAAAGACGAATTTCAATTTTGGGTCAAAGTTCAGGGACTAAAAACATACTTAAACCATTTTTTAATAATGAAAAAAAAAATCAATGGTGTTCTAATATTTTCTGACGTGTTAATAATTATATAGAACTCAACAGAGTTTATGAACTCTTCAATTTTAATATACATTTAATTTTCATTAAACTATGGAAAAAAATTGAAGACAAATATTATTAATTCTTAATCAGTTGTGATTATTTTAACGTCCATCTTTTAATATTTAAACGGTCATCTTTTAATAATTAACTAAAGACAAATAATCATTATTATTATTTCTTAAATAATAAACATTCAAACTATTTATAAGAATTTGATAAATATGTTAAGAGAAGGAGTTACTTTTTAATTCTTTGATTAAAATAAAAAAAATTAAATACTATTGTGGTTCTGTTTTTGTTTGATCTTGATTTGCTACAATATATTTAATTATGTACTTTTTGTTTATTTCGTTTAAATTGATGACAACATAATGTATAAGTTAACATTGTTCACGTTATTTGGTGGACTGTCATAATTATGATTGTTTGTGTTTTGTTCAAGTAAGTGTCTATTTTAGTTAAATTTGTTCAATTTAATTTAAAAACTGCCGTAAGTTTGTAAGATTGTAATGATTTTTTTTTTTAAATTGTATGATTAAGAATGTATTTAATGTATTTTAAACAAAGCATAAGTGATTCATATCTTTACTTTGTGTATTTACATATTTCTATAAATATTTAATAAAAAAAAATGTTAATTTTAGTAAGAATAATAACATAAAAGTTATAAAAAAATAAATTGAGTGTCAATTTAAGGAGGGATAATATTGTTTCATTTTTATAAAAATTGAGTTTGGGACAAAATTGAAACTAAAAACAAATAAATGGACCAAATTAAATCCTTTTGACACGTGATACAATTGTGAAGTGATACAGGTAAAAAATAAAAAAAATTCAAACAAAATTCAAAAATTTTAAAAAACCAGATATTGACAGGTAGCGTTGACTTTACCCCGTCTGATCAAACTAACGGTAAGAATTAACTTGAATTATTTTTAAGAAAATGAGAACCAAACTGAGACAAAAGAAAACTTGAGGACCAAACTAAAATTACTTGACATATAAAAGAATCAAAAGAGTAATTTAACCAAAAATAAATAAATAAATAAATAATTAATAAAAAAATTTAGAAACACGTGGAGTTGATACGTGACATATAATTAACGCGCTTAATACCATACTAACATAATGAACCTAATTGTTACACATTTTTTAAAATATAGATCTAGTTGAAACTAAAAAAAAATCTACAAACCTATTTAAAATTTTGGACCACTGAATATTTTAATCAGTTAAAGTAATAAAAAAACTTATTATTAAACTGTCAGATTGGGTATTTATAACCCTATATACAACAAACCAAAAGAAACAAATCCGCGTGAGTTTCATCTCAATAAACTCATTCTAATTACATAGTAATATATAAAATCAAGATCAATTATCATTTTATTATAAAGTTATCGCGAAAATGTGGTTGTAGTTTAGTGGTGAGAATTCCACGTTGTGGCCGTGGAGACCTGGGCTCGAATCCCAGCAACCACAATCGGTTTTTATAAAATATTCTCTTTATATTAAAATAAATGATAAAAGTCAGTGGTTAGAATGATAATCAAAAGTGGTTGTAGTTTAGTGGTGAGAATTCCACGTTGTGGCCGTGGAGACCTGGGCTCGAATCCCAGCAACCACAAGTATATTTTATAATCCTATATAAAAATTTAAATGCTTATTCAATATTACATACTATTATAATTAAATATTTCATATCTTCTCTTTTACCCACAATGGCTGAGCTGTAAAACATTTGTTGTTATTATTATCAATTTTTTAACCCTATTTTTTTAAGGATAATTGCTTAGATTTATGTTATTAGCAATGATGTTACCCTATAAAAACTAAGAAAATTGAAAAAATATATTTTTAGGTGTTTATTTGTTAAGAATTGAAAATGTGACTGTACATTGTGTTAAATCACTCAACCTAATAAGTGCTTTATAAACCTTGTTAGAATCTATTATTTATCAGAGTTCCAATTTTATATTTTCTTCCCATCTTTTTGCTTGGGTTAGGAGACTTTGTTTTACTCAATAAAATCTTAATAATTATAAAATCAATAAATAAAAGAAGCAGAGATAGAACCACAAAATATCCGGATCCTAGTTTTGATAGTTGAAGCAGTTCAATTTGTGGTTTTTAAATTGCGATTAAATTGTGGTTGAACTGGATACTTTTGTTAATATGCTGTGTTATGGTTCAAAAGATTAAATTTTGTTTTTTTAATTTATTTTGACAGGATATTGACAACAAATAACTTATTCTAGTAATTATAAAAATAAATATTTGGTTTCACTCAGTCATTTACTTAGCCTGGCCTTATCTCCTTCTGCAGTTATAGAAAAACATTTTATTATTATAAATAAATAGTGGTATTAGAGAAGAGTTTTGCATACAGAGTTTTTCTCTCACAGCTCCTTATTCTCTCTGCAAATTTAGGTTAGTCTCACTTTAAAAAGTAATTAGTTCACTTTAAAATTTACAGTGAACATTCTTTCAAACAAGGTTAAATAGCAGAGCATTTGTAATCAGATTTGTTAGTAATGCATAAATAGGTAACAGAATACCTTTGGTTAAAAGGGAAGCCATTGGGCAGAGAATTCTCCTTGTTTTGTTCACCAATCTAACAACCATCAACAGAATTGGTCTTATTCTTTCTCGCCTTTATCCCTAATCTCTTTCACCTGGGTCTGTAACACGAGTGAATATCATAGTAAAACTACTATTTTTCCATCCATTAGCCTTGGCATCAACCATTAAGTAGATGGTCATTGGTTAAAAATGCGCCAAGATCATCGAAGGAAACACTTCACCTTGAGAAAGATTACAGAAAAATTAAATCTAGATTAAGATGACAATCTAGATTACCCTGTACTTTGCTGCTAAAGTACGAATGCATGATTTCCTAATATGATATGTAATGAAGAGCTTTACCTCATCGAAGTTAGCACAATTTTCATACCATTTCAGCCACCGACAAGAAATCCCTGAAAACCAGTCAATAATTTCAGTTGTATCTAGCATGACTAGTAAATTAGCAGACCGTGGGTACCCCTTGTTGTCAATCCATATCACAGTAGACCCATCTTTATGGCATTGATTGGAGCAACAATCTCAGTTTTTATAAGAAATTTAAGTATAATTTTAAGTCTCACGGTTAAAAATGAGAAACATGAATATTGTATAAAGATAAAGATCATAAATCCATTATTTGGCGGTTTTGAGTTCAGAGTAATCTCAATGTGATTGGCATTATTGGTGTTGTAAATCCTATTCAGGAGGAAGCTACTATCTGCCAAATGCTTGATCTCTGATTCCTTAACTTTCTTCAAACCATGACCCAACCATTTCTTCCCAATTCTAACTGTCCTATAATTCCACGCCTCCACCTTTTGCAGAGTGAATAGCTCCACTTTTTTCTTTCAACTTGTCATAAGGTCGCGGAACTTGTCATTGGCGGGTAGCTCCTTGACCCGTTTTTTTATTCGGAGCTCGAAAAACCACTTAAGCTCCATCCGACTCTTGGGTTTCGGTTTCGGTCACTCGAGTAGAGAGGCGATGTTCATCACCAGTGTTGACTTTCCAACAGTGTGACCATTATCCGGTGAATAGGTGACGCTGTGTGGTTGTGTTTCAAACTGCTGTTTGTCTGTGGGAAAATACATAATAATTGATCCTCGTTTTGTCATCGTAAGTATGGAACTGAAGAATGAAAATGGGAAAATTGGAAGAGATGTTTGGCTTACCCTTGAACGGAAACGGGAGAGAAGAGGTGACTCTGAAAAAGTGGAGGCTGCAGAGTGATTTGAGAGAGTTGGCCGCGGTAACAATGCGCATAGTGATGAATATGTCGCTGTCGTTTTAGAGGAAACTAATATGCAGCTGAAACTGTTGTCTATCTAGTGTCCTCAGCACAGGAAGAAGAAACATGTTCTTTGTTCCTGGCGCCTCCATAACTTCCTGCTAAACTAAGGTTTGGCTTTTGGACACACCCGTTGAAGGGTGACAAATATCGTTTTGCAAAACCGATTTTGAAAGATTTAATTTCTAATTTAATCTACAATCCACGTGAGAGAATTTCAATTCATAAAGAAAAATAAAACAAATTAAAATTATAAAATTTTATAAAAACTAGTAAAAAGTATGTGCGTGTGTATATCACTTGTATATAACCATAAATATATATTATGTCCATTACAAATATTTGTTTATCTAGTTTAATGGAAAAAACACGTAAAATAGTAATTTAATGTTCTATTAAAAAATTTTAGTATATTGTATTATATTTATCATAATCATTTACCTTTTTAATAATTAAAAATTACTTGTTTTAACCATACTTGAAATAGTAGTTTATTAAGCATTTAAAGAATTTTGGTGACTTTTAATATATATATATATATATATATATATATATTAATTATTTTAAAAATTTGGTAAAATTGTGATAAGTAAAATATTGTTATTATATGAAATAACCTTACTTAATGATAATGTTTTATTAAGTATTCTTGTCACTCTCATATTTTGTATGTGTGACCTTTGTTTAGCACCTTATGAAATATATAACTTAAATAAGATGACATATTCAATGCTAATTTGTTTAGTCTATATCATAAATTGAGAGAGACATTCATGTTGATTAGAGTTGGTCAGTGCATGTACATGTACAAGTTTGTTAACAAATGCTACCAAAACTACTATTAAATTTATTAATATCCACATAAATAAATTAATGCACAAATTCATAAGGCTAAAATCTTTACAAAAGTCATAATCCTCTCTCTGAACAAGATTAATGTTACCCAATTATTTATGGCATGTGTCTTCATCTTCTTAGTTGTTTCATGTTAATGGACATGTTTAAACAAAATTCAAATTTTGAAATCTCCACAAATCAGTGTTCCATTAAGTTGTTTACAATCATGTTATTTAACTAAAGTATACATCAAGATATCCCTTCCATTACAAACTTCATGTGAATCTCTCACCATGCTCCCCCTCATCGATTATGTTTCCTCCACCTTTAAGTATTCTAGATTGGTCTTCCCTAATCACCCTATAAGCCTCTCATATTCCTTTTCCATCTCATTGGGTTTGTTGACATTACTTTAATTTTCCTCCATGTCATTGACATTGAGGCACTACTTTTCTTGCTAAAGCAATGAATGTTTGTATTCAACTACCCAATCAATGATTGTTGTATCTAATTATTTTATCATTATTTTTCATTGTTGAGTTTTTGTTGTTGCTATGAATAATTCTTTGCCTTTCTTTTGTTACCTCAATTCTTGTTCTTGAAATATTGTCATTGTCAAAAATACATGGGTCATTGTTTGTCTGAGATTTCTTGTATAAAGATCTATTTATTTATCTCGAATTATTATTGTAATTTACACTTATTGATAGAGTTCCACGCAGTTTTGACATAATCAATGATGAGAAAAAGCCTTTTTGAGTTTTCAGAAAACCTCCTCACATTTTTTAGTCCATCAAAACTTCTCATTCGTTTCGAGACATTGGAAATATGGGAGTTCTAAGTCACCTATTGTTGATGAGAACTTTGACAATGATACCAATTTCACAGTCAGTTGTTGTACCTCCTTTATATTTGTTGGGTTTCTCATGTTAATGATTGTATAGAATTTGTCGAGTCTAAGCCATGAAGTCTTAACATTCTTTAAGCCAAAAGACATCATTGGTAGTAAAAATTGGTTGATTTTGTTGTGAATGTTTGTATTCTACATTATCATATTTAATGACCGTAAACTTAAACAAGATAGGATATTCTTCACCTTTGTTTAATTTTATCAAAAGTTGAAATCAACCGTTAAATCAATAGATGACTACTCATCTTAAGTTAAGTGTTAAATAGAGTACTTCAAATGAAGTTAAGAAGATATATATGAACAAAGTTCCTTATGCATCTATAATGGGCAATTTGATGTATGTAATGATATGTACAATACCATATATTGCACATGTTGTTGGTACAATCAATCATTTTTGTCAAATCCAAGTAAAGAGCATTGAAATGTTATGAAATGGATTTTTAGGTATCTCTGTGGTACTAGTGATTTGAGACTTTGTTTTGGAGGTGATAAACCTACTTTAATGGGTTACTCAAACTTATATAGGGTTGGAGACATTGATTTTAGAATGTAAATTTTGAACTATTTGATTAAGTTTGCAGTGAGAGCTATGACTTGGCAATCAAGATTGAAGAGGTGTGTAGCATTGTCCACTATAGAGGCATAGTTCATTGCTATTACAAAAACATGTAAAAAGTTGTTATGGTTGAATAAATTCTTGTAGGAGTTTGGTTTTGTGTAAAACAACTATCCATTATTTGTGGATAATTAAAGTGTATCCATCTTAGTAAGAATCTAACTTTTCGTTATAGGTCCAAACATATTGATGTGAGACACCATTGGATATGTGATAGTTTGGATGTTAAGTTGTTGAAGTTGGATAAAGTTCGAAAAGATGACAATGTTGTTGATATGATGAATAAGGCACTGCCAAGATCATCACCTCCACGTAGTTATGAGTGAGGACATGTGTTGGGTTGAGCTCCCTAGTATGTATCTAAAAAGAAACCTAGTTTAACTCATTTTGTCTCACTATTTAATTGAAGTGGAGAGGGAGAGGGGTATTTTAGGTCAAGAGAGAAGTTTATTTTTGTAGTCCTTAGAAGAAAGAGAGAAAAGAGAAAGAAAAATTGTTGGTATATTCAAGGAACTACCTGAGAAAAATTTTCATTTTCTTTTCGTACATTGTTAAATTGGGCTGGAATTTTGATAGCATGTTCGCGGCATAAAATTTCTCATTTTGACAGTTGAGATCATTAATTATAGATTTATGATTAGAGAAACCAATTTCACACTATTGCTCTATTTTAAGTTTCTCTTTCCTTATTTTTTATATTTGTAAGGATTTCTAATGTCAAGAGAATTTGTTATATTAAAAATATTGGTATTCTCTTCTTATTATGTTTTTTTCTATTGTTCCTTATATATATGTTTGCAAGTTTTGATTTTTTTTTTGTGTATACTTTGTTATATTTAGTTACTGTTATTGTTTTTTCCATCGTTATTTTATAAATATGCATGTTTTAAAAAATTTACAATAATAAATACATTTTTTTTATTAAAATAATAAAAAGATCTTCTTTTATTACCGTTTATTTTTTCGTATAATCCAAACTCTAATTTCTTTTTTTTTTCTAAATATTTTCATCATCTATTCCAAAGGCAAAGAAAACAAGCTCACACATAACTGAATTTTCAGTCTTCTGTCAATTTTTGAAGGATAAAATAAATATGAAGTTACGAATTACTGTTTAAGCGTGCTGACATTTACGAAATTAGTAATTCTACACCATTTCCGTACCCTACATTTTATCAAAAAAGAAAACTAGAAAACGAAATGTCCACGCAGAAAAGAAAAAGGTTGTTGAGATGTTAAACCATGAGATGAGATAGGATGAGCAATCATATCTTTTTTTTCCCTAAAAATATTAACAAATTGGGTAAAAAGTAAACGAATGCGACGATAGCAAGGGAGGCAGTTGTACACCGAGGCGCATGATAGCGCAATGAGTTGGCCTTAGGGGTGGGTCCCGCTGGCGGTTCAGCGACATGCGGTTCCGGTTCAGGACCTCGTCCTCAATCGGTCCACCTCGCTTCTGCGAAATTTCTTCGTCTTTCACCCTGGCCTTCTCGAATTGGAACTCCTTCAACCTTTGCACCGTTCAACACGTCATGCTCTCTTCAACTCTCGGTAATGTTGTTGCTTTGCTTCTATTTATAATTCTTCTACTGAATTAGCTCCTCCGGTGTCCCTGTTTCCTTTCCCTCGCCGTTTCCATTTCAGTGAAATTGAACAAACCGTTTCCGTCTCTCCTGCTTTCTATGCTCGCAGCCTGAACAGCTTCTCCGATTTGCCGGCGATCTCCCTCCGTTCGCGATCGATCAACGATTGAGGTTTAGGACACCGAGTCAGAGGTCGAAATGTCCGTGTCGGATTCCGATTCCTCCTCCTCCTCCTATGGCGCTGACTACAAAAGCCTCAAACAAGTTAGCCGCGAGCGTAAGTATCTCTCCCTTATCTTAGTTAATTTGATTCCCAATTCCCTTCTCTCATCAATTCGCATTGAGTTCCGAATCGCTTCAAGTATCTGTAAGCCAGTAGAACTCTTTTTTTTGTTTGGTTCTCTTTTTCGCTTTTGGTTTTGTAAAGGAGGCTATATAGTGTTTGCTCAGCGTTTTTTGTTACTCGTTGGTTCTGATCTCGGTGAATGAAAATACAATTTGCTCTTCGTGTATGTTCTATTTTTTTTTTTTTGGGAGTGTTATCTGCTAAATGACAGAGCAAGTGAATGGAAGTCAGCAGCTGGTGCGTTAAAATGTGAAGCGTGTTGGCACTGCGCCTCTTGTGTTGTGGTAATGGTGAGCAACGTATTCAACTGCTTATGGGAACTCTGCGAAGATGGTACTTAAAGGGGATTGGAATCTGCTCGAGAGCCATTAGTATTTAGTTTCTACAATTTTCTTGATTGGGATGAAAATCGCTGCTTTTCTTTTCACCGATGATTTTACCCAAGCTGCAAGAAATAGGAGGTTAATGCTAGTAGTCTCTTGGATATGATGTTCTCCTTAGTGAATGTGGAAGCCAATTGTCAAAGGATATCGCAATGGATATTATTAAGAATAGGACTTCTCCATGTGAGATTAGTATGCTGTGTTATAATATGTTATAATATGCAATGGTCTGAATTGCTTGCTTGATATTTGATCGTATTTCTTGGATATTAAAGTTTGTACTTTTGAGTTCTTTGGGATGTACAGTTGGAAGCAAAATTCTGGTTCCTAATTCCTTCCCGTAATCTCCTTTTAGAAATTTATACTCACCTTTGTATGCAAAGTCTTTCTTTGTTGGTTTTTTATGCACTGACCTCTCTCTAAATGTTGATGTTATGTGTTTTTCTTCAGTTTGAGACTTGTAGCCATTTATCTTTATGCTGTCTAGCTGCCAGATATTTGTTGTTTAAGTTGTTTGGTATTTTTTTTTCAAAGCTGGATCTGTTGATCGAGTTTGGAGCACTATTTGAAATGCCATATCAGGGGTTTTGGGAAAACTGAAGAGAGTGAGTTTTTTGGGCAGGTAGGTGAGAGTAGTAGAAATTAGAATTTTAAGATGGCTTATGTTCAAAATGAATGTAGGTGATTACAAGAAAATATTGGTGTAGTATGATTGAGTACTGAGGATTAGTTACAGTGCTTTAACACCTACAAAGTATGCCACTGGAAGCACCAGTAAGGAGAGTAGGGTGCACGGTTTGTAATCCTGTGAAAAAGGAATAGACAAAGATTAATTGGGGAAGTTAATATCAGGAATCACATGGTCAATGGTATCAATCTGGTCTTTAATTGGGCTGAATTGTGTCATGTGGTCCATGTAGCTGACTCACTTAGTGGGATAAGGCTATTATTGTAGCGTGTATCTAGATGCTTGCAGTTAGAGAGTAATGATAGAGTTTTGGGATAATTTCTTGCTATTAACCATTTTGTCTCTATGGAGTAAAGAGCTTGTCTGAATCTCGGCTACACTGCCACATCATTTTTTTTTACTCAAGCTTAAATTGCTTTGCAATTTGTGTTTTGTATCCATTCAAGATTCAAAATAAAAGTGGTCTTCCTTATTCCTAGTGTCTTTATGGTATGCAGATCATAATTATTTTAAAGGGGTCCTTTTAGCAAACATGTAGAGAAACTACAATCATTGGGTTATTTATATGTCTTTCTTTTTTGTTGGTCTTTTATGCTTTTCATTTCTTTAGTTTATCACCATTTTTGTTTGTTCTTGTGCATCACATTTATTCTCTAACTGTAAATCTACTTACGTCTCCCTGAAAGAAAATAAGAGGAAACTACATGATGAATGAAATCGCTCGAAATAATGTTATAGTTCTTGGAGTTCATAGATTACTCTGATACTGTACATTTAGTATAACGCAGAAAACTCAATATAGCACCATTTTATCCTTCTAGCTGATAGACTGAATAAAAGTTGTAAACTCAACACAGATATTTGAAGTCAGTAATTCATTTGCAAGGATTGCATACTTTTGTAATTTTTCTTTCTTTTAACATTTTAATTGTAAATTGCTTAAAATTTAGCTTTGACCAATTGCTTTCTGATCTGATTATTCTTAATTTCTGTTTATGTTAAACTTTCTGCAGGATTATTACATGAAATGCTCAGGTCAGCAAAAACAGGGGATTCAAAATCTACATGGAAGGTATAAGATGCTGTTAATTAAATGAGTTCTGCCTAAGTATTTTTACTTCGCCTTAGATACAGATGGACCATCCCAATAGGGAGATATGATATGATTGGGAAATATCTTACCCAATATTTCCCATTATTATATTCTTAGAAAGTGAATTGTAAGCCCAATACATATACAATTTCACAAAATTGACTTATAAGGTGAGGTTTGTATCTCACTTATATACCATTATTTGGCTATATTTGTAGCCAATATGGAATTTTCAGCACACCTCTTCGTGCCAGAGAGTGAACATCTTGAGTGTGAAATTAAATATTTTTGTGTGGTCAGATAATGACTTCATAGTAGATAGCACAATAAATCCAATAAACATTGTTATGATAGACTATTGGTATAGGATTGTTAAATTTTTGAAACCATTCATGAACCTTTATTAGACAGCATAATCTTTTGCAATAGTTGGTTTCATTACATGGCATTAGAGTGATGATGAAGTGGTCTAGAGTTTGATTGGTCTTGTGCATTTTTCACTCTTGAAGCTTAAAAAACCATAGTGCACAGGACTGCATTGGATGTAAAACCATGCATGGGCCTTCTCCTAATAATATAAGCTTTTGGGACTCTTGGTTCTTCACAGGGAGAATGACTTTTAATCCACACATTCATTTCTTTTCCAAGGAACCTGCTTGAGCTTGAAAATGACTAAAACATCATGCTTCATTTGTTTACCATCTTGTATGGTTCATGAGCTGCTTGCCTGCAGGTACTAATAATGGACAAACTCACTGTAAAGATAATGTCTCATTCTTGCAAGATGGCTGATATCACTGATGAAGGCGTGTCATGTAAGAATCACAAGTTTGATTTACCGTTTTTGTTCTGTCCACTGTCTGTGAAAGACCTATTAATTTTCTACGTTTTGGGTTTAATAGCATGGTTCTTGAGTTATTCTCTGATATTCAAATGTAAAATTTTTATTTATACTCCAAGGAATGCAATCTGAATATATGCTAGTCAAGTTGTTAAATGTGGTTAGTTTTCTGTTAAAAGAAAAAAGTTAACTAAACAAAAAGAGAAAAAGAACAGTTGTTTCCTTTCTAGCTTCAGGATTTTGAGTGTAGCAGTAATGACGAGACTGGTAGAGTGGTAAATATATAGATCACAGGGTGGTTCCATGTTCTTCTATTGTATTCATCTTGTAGAAAAATAATATAGTTATAAATGAAGGAATGTGATTACACCCTTTACCTTGTTCAATTATGTGTGATATGATTCCTTTTTATATGACATTTGAACTGTGGGAGAAATATGATCCTTAACGTACTAATCGCTGATATTAATTGTCATAACTCGTAGAGGTCTTTGATTGACAGAAAGAAACGCAGAGGAACTTGTTTCTCCTTTCTTTTCTTTTTGGAATTTATTGGCAGTTCTAATCAACTGGTTGTTTTTAGGCATTGCTTTTAAAATTGTTTTTGAAAGTGAGAATGGAATGGAAACGAAATATATGAGAAATTAAAGGAAAGGGAAGGAAAAAAATGAAATGGAATGGAGTTGCCTTCCCTTTTTTTGGATAATTAACCAGACAAGAAAGGAAAAGTTAAAGGGGTTGTAAACTTTTAATACAACCATTATAAAAATTTAATTAATTCTACTTTGGTTCACATTCCAATTTTTTGGGGAATGTAGTTTAACAGATTTCTTGGCTATCAATATTGGATTTAACTAACATGTTTATGGAAGATATTTATTTCGTAACCTGTATTTTGCATCACTTTCTAATTCTTGAACGGTGTATTATGTTTTTATATTTGCAGTGGTTGAAGACATATACAAGCGAAGGCAGCCATTGCCCGCAATGGATGCTATATACTTCATACAGCCAACCAGAGAGAAGTACTTGTCCTTTCTCTCATGTTTGTGGTGGCATATTTATTGATTTATCTTTAATTAATTTGAGGTTGCTCATGGATCAGAAACACAATAGAAGAGGACCTAGAAGTTGATTTTTTTGTTGGTCTGTCATGTTTGCTTTTTGCATGATTTCTGTTAGTTCTACAGGAAAAGTTAAAGTTCCTCATGCTGAAGGTTATTGTTTGGCAACATGTAAAAAATACTCGTACAAAAGAGGTTTTGTGTTCATACTGGCCAAGAAAACAAAAGGAGAGATTGTGTTGTTGATAGTTTTCAGTTTTAGCATTAATGTACTGAAAATGTGTAGTTAATTTTGTGGTGCATGTCTATTTTGGTATGTATGTTTCAGAATTTCTTTTGAAGTATGTCTGTAATGTCTATACATATGCAGTTTCAAAGTTATTTTTATTAGCATAACTCCCAATGTCTTGGTTGAAAATAAAATCTCAGTGGTTATAGGGTTCTAAATTTGAGAGTATTATTTTTTTCCTATAGTCTCTTGCAATTAACTCTTTATTTTATTCTTTATGAATTTGATGAATTCCTCCCTCGTGTTTACTATTTAATATTTCATAATTGTACGGTGTTTTTTTCTCTTATCTGCAAAATGTATCATTTAAACATAACTATTTTATTGTTATTCTTTTTATCACTCTGTCACTTTCTCTCCCTTTTTTACTGATGCGCAAATATACAAGTTAAAATGAAAAATATTTTTAGCTTTTGTGGATGTAAAATGTTTTTATTCAGCTTTAGTTGTGGTTTTAGTTAACCTATGCACAGTAGGTTTTTGTGAATTGTTCCATGCCTAATGATTTCTTTGTTCATTTTTGTTGGCAGCATAATTATGTTTTTGTCAGACATGTCTGGAAGGAAGCCCTTGTACAGGAAGTATGTGATCTTTATACATCTCCAGTGAGTGGAAGTTCATATTGACATTTGCTAATTGGTTTTCAATCCTATTTTATTCTGGGTTCTTGTAGGGCATTTGTTTTCTTTAGTTCACCTATTGCCAGAGAATTGGTTATGGAAATTAAAAAAGATGCGCAGGTGTTGCCTCGTATTGGTGCTCTAAGAGAGGTGAGTGTTTTTTTATTTTTTTTGGTTCTAGACGGAAATTGAATTTTTCCCCAAAAATTCAAATTTTCTTATTGTCATTCTGTGACCTCATTTCAATGCAGATGAACTTGGAGTATTTTACCATAGACACTCAGGTATGTGCTTGTGCATTAGTAGGCAATTTCACTGCTTGATTACCGTAGTCTTCGATGAGTGTCATTGTGTAATCACTTTTCATATGAATAAAATTACTGTCCTTTTGTTTTCATTGGGATTGGATAAAAGAATCGAAAAGCTGTATTTTCTGGTTGATTGATGTGTAAAAGTGGTACGCAACTATATAGATATAAGGTTGACGATAAGGAAAAGATTCAGCTAATCTAAAGTTGGATGAGTAGAGAGACAATGAGCTGAAACCGTGTGATTCTGAGACTGCTTTATTTATACTGAGAAAACGAATCCAATATAATAAACAAAGGAGATATGTTATCCTCTAATAATAAAGATATAACACATGGATAAATAAAAATATTCCTAATAATACATGTATAATTCATATATTCCTGATTCTAAAAGATTATAAATATTTTCTTGATTATAAAAGATGTGTGCCTTATTTCTATTATTATAACACTCCTCTTTAAGCTGGGACATATAAGTCATATGTCTTTAACTTGCTACAAATATGATTGATCCTTGGTTCTCTTAGAGACTTGGTGAATATTTTTGCCAATTGTTCACTAGAAATGACTATCTATCTCAATATTTTTTGTCCACATGAATGACAAGATTAGAGACAATTTGTAATGCTGCTTGGTTGTTGCATATAAGGTGCATTTGGGAATTTTCTTCATATTTAAGCTCTTTAAGGAGTTGTTTAAGCCATATGAACTCATAAGTGACTAATGTCATTGCTCCGTATTATGATTTTGCTCTTGATCTTGCCATAATATTCTGTTTCTTATTTTTGCACAACACTAAATGACTTCCAACAAGAACACAATACCCTAAGTGGAGTGGAGCATCTATCTTTTGATGATTCTACCCAAGTCAGCGTCATAATATTTAATAAGTTGAGTGTTTCCCTCATCTTCATAAATAAGGCCTTTACCAGGAGCATTCTTATATATATTGGGATCTGTACACAGCATCTCAATGGTCTTGGTGAGGAGAGTTTAAGCATTGACTTACTAGGCTCATTGTAATGACAATATCTAGAAGAGTTACAGTGAGGTAATTTAGCTTACCAACTAATTGTTTGGCAACAAAAGAGAAAGTGAGTGTAATTTTGTCCATAGATTTGTGTGTATTGTTCCTTTGGCAACCAAGTGAGCTTTATAGTGAGCAATTTTGACATTAGGTTCTGTTTTAAGAGTGTACAATAACTAACACCCAAAAATTGATTCCCAAGTTGGAAAAGAAAACAACTCCAAAATACCACTACTTTGAAGGATGAGATAAAGCTTCATGTGGAAACTTAGGTATAGGACTAAAAGATGATAATGACTTAGTAAGTTTCAAAATATATGACATGTTGGAACGCTACATGTGTTTGTCCAATTCCACATAGCCTTTTTAAACTATAGGAATAGAGTTGAGCTGAAGCCTATGTTACTAAGTCGGCATGAGTGCTATCTTTACATTGAGAAAATGGAATCAATACAATAAATACAGGAGATTTGATATTCACAAATAATAAACACATGATACAGGGAATAAATAAAAGTGTTCCTAATAATACAACATGTATAGTCTTAATATTCTTGATTATAAAAAATCTGCTCGTTATTTCTATAGTTACAAAAGCCATGAATGAGAGTGTCAAGTGATGGATCGCAATATTCTTAGTTAAGTTGATTAGAATTTGTTATTTGTAGAAGAAAGCCTTCCTTAGAGTTCAGATAAAGTTTGTTATTCAATGCTAAATAAATTGGACAGACAAAATATTTTTATTGCTGCATCTGTAAAATTATAAGGATTACTCACAGTAAGTAAATAGATGTTTTATCTGAGAAAATTGGAAGTAGTATGAGATATTTGGATTGTAAATCCTATTGTGTGCAAGTTGGCAATTTCAGTCATTCATGCATATTGCTTTTGCAATATCTCTCCACTAACAGAAACAAATGATTGTAGAGCTACATTGTTGTAACACGAAATTCGTGAAACCAGGTTCTTTCCCCTAAGGAAAATTTATTAACCTCCATAAGTGTGCTTTTTAGGATTTATTTATCAATCTCTTATGTCATCATCATCCCATTATTCTGTGTCCTCATTCTCTTGCTCGGTATTCTTTGTCATGATAATAGGGCTTCATTACAAACAATGAAAGAGCTTTAGAGGAGCTATTTGGGGATGAGGAGAATAATCGTAAAGCAGTTGCATGTTTAAATGTGATGGCTACTCGAATTGCTACCGTTTTTGCTTCATTAAGAGTATGTAGTCAATGCTTTGCTCTTTGTGATAGAAATTCGAAGATTGTAATTAATAATCTTTAATTGTTCAAACAAAGATTGATAACTCTTCTATATTATGTAATTATCTTTATAGGAGTTTCCTTTTGTCCGCTTTCGTGCTGCAAAGTCCCTAGATGCAACCACAATGACTACCTTCCATGATCTTATTCCTACAAAACTTGCTGCTGGTGTCTGGGACTGTCTTATGAAATATAAAAAAACTATACCTAATTTTCCTCAGACTGAGACCTGCGAGTTACTCATCATTGATAGAACAATCGATCAGGTTACTTATCTCCATTTTCCTGTCATGTACATGTATTTTCAATAAAATGTTACCATATTGCTTATAACAGGGATGCTGTTCTGGATATGTAGATTGCTCCTGTGATACATGAATGGACATATGATGCCATGTGCCATGATTTGTTGAATATGGAGGGAAATAAATTTGTTCATGAGGTATTCTACAATTTCAATTTTCCCCTCTGAATTGTTATGTTCACTTTCTTGTTATGAACGCATATCTATTGTATTCTTAAGGTTCCTAGCAAGACTGGTGGTCCACCTGAGCGAAAAGAGGTTCTCTTGGAGGATCATGATCCTATATGGGTTGAACTTCGTCATGCACATATTGCAGATGTATGTCTTGCTTTTATTGTTTGGTGTTTGTAGTGTGTTGGCTTTATTGCTTACTATTTAGGGTCACCTCTTCCATTTACCAATTAGCAACATGATATTGATGGCTTTGCCAGGCTAGTGAACGACTGCATGAGAAGATGACCAGCTTCATTTCAAAGAACAAAGCTGCACAAATCCAACATGGTTCAAGGTCAGTCCTAATCTTATGGGAATTTTTCATTATTGACACATTGTGATCTAGGAGGATATTGATTTTCACCTAATTGTACTACTGATGTTGTAATTCTTTTCCAGAGCTTTTAGTGACTTGTGGCAATATGAAATTTTTGTTGTTTTTGATGCATAATGGTCTAGCCATGTTAGAAAGAAACTTTTTTTTGTCTGTTTGTGTGCGTGCTGCTAAGGCACATACCCACTGTGTTGATGCTTCTGTTTATCTATCACTGTTTAATATTAGAGTCAGTAGTCACACCTCTAATTACCACAAATATCACATTTGAATACCATTTCACAATGCTATTTAGACCATGCGAGTGTATAATTTGAACAGTTTGAACTTACTTAGCTGCTGTCCAAAATGTGGGTTGAATTGAAGTTTTAAGAGAACCACCTTGGTCACGTCTTGAACTTCCCATGGGACATTCTAACCTTTTTTATTTTCTTTTACTGTTATTATTTTTTCACTCAAGCAGTTTTATCCAACAATATGGATATCTGAGTATGTATTTTGGCATGGCCGAGTTGCACAATTTAAAACTTTATCATGAATGTCTAGTAAAATAATTGTTGGAGAGAGGAAAAATCTAAGTTGAAAAGTAAACATGAAACTAACAAACACTCTATTTTTCACCTTTCTTCATTCATGAATGGCCTTTACAAAATCACATTTGTACCATTTATAGCATTTTTCTTATATTTTTATATCAGTTGACACACCTCTTCGTGCATGAGCTCCTAAAAGCATGGAGAATCAATTTTGTTAAGAATCAATTTTTCTTTTTCAAAGAATAGGGATGGATGGTCAAACTTGTGTGACCACTTGCTCATAAAGGATTTGATACCAATCAAGGACCTATTCTTCTAAAAGCTAACATATACTGTACTGTATTGTAAAATGGTCAAGTCCTTGATTTGAAAAATAACCTGACGCGTACTAATTTTCTTGCTTAAATAGTTTAGCCCTTGTAAGCCTAGATCTGTTATTGATCTATTTATTCATTATCTAGCTGTTGTCATCATAAACTTCACATAACTTTGCATTTCATTTAGAGGTAGTGGTGAAATGTCGACAAGAGACTTACAGAAGATGGTTCAAGCACTTCCACAATACAGTGAGCAAATCGACAAGCTCTCCCTCCATGTAGAGGTTAGTTCTTCTGTAATGCAATCAATGATGTCCTCTCCAAACAATACTATTGTTATATGATATATTTGCTTTTTTTAAAAAGAATGTGTTATCTTCACTTGAAAGCTCTGCACGAGACTTTCTAAGATGTGCTAATGTATACCTTTTGGAATTTTATTTTACACGTAAGTAATACCATATTGTAGTTGCATATAGGTTAGTTGGGCATTTTTTTGAGTTTTGTTTTTGCCCTTATTACCACCTCCCTATTTAGAGAAAGAAAAGGAAAGTGTTACCGTAAGTAATGGCCTTTATTTATTTATGTTGTGGGCATGAGAATGTTAAATGGACGAGTGGCCCAGACAATGGACAACATTTGGGTGATGTTATTGGGGACTAGATAAAAATTTAAGAATTTTATAGAGACAAAAAACATTTAACCCTATCCAAGTTAATAATTTCCTTTGTACTATTGTGTATCTATGAGCAACAACATAGAAGAAAAAGCTAACCTTGATTTAACAATTTCATAATTCATTTCTATTTTGAAAGCATTGAAGTTGTTTCCCAATTTAACTAGAGCTAGAAGTGTGAACACTTTACAGTATTGCTTAAAACTTGATGTCTATTCAAAATTTTAGTTGTTATCTTGCAGTAAATAAGTGAAGCAATAATCTTATGCTCACCAGGGTAATCCTCCTACACATTAAGATTATGGTCAAAGAGCCCCCACCCCCACAATTTATGCATTATATTTGCTAAGTTTAGATATCTGCCTATTTCTGATATTTTTTTCAGCAATTGCCATTAGATTTTAATTTGTTAAATGCATTTATTTTATTATAATAGTGGAGTGGATTATGATCATGAGTTTCATACGTGTGTATGAGTGATGATGAGCTTCTTTGGCCAGATTGCAGGAAAAATTAACAGAATTATTAGGGAGTCCGGACTTCGGGAACTTGGGCAGCTGGAGCAAGATCTTGTTTTTGGGGATGCAGGAATGAAAGAAGTGATCAAATTTTTGACTTCAAATGAAGTAAGTAAGATGGCAAATGAAAAGGGTTTACCTTCTACTATGTTAGTGGACGGGATAAGGATGTTTGTACTGTTGAAAAATTGTCATGAAATTAGATATAAATCGTTGTTTTTCATTTAATGCAGGATACAACTCGTGAAAATAAGTTACGCCTGTTAATGATTCTCGCGTCCATTTATCCTGAGAAATTTGAGGGTGAAAAGGGTCTGAATTTGATAAAGGTGCAGTTTATTTAGATTTGGCGTCAACTATTCCCTCCTGCTATTCATTTAATGTCAAATAATAAATACTGTTTACCAATGATGGTACTGTGCAATATTCTTGTAACCTTTCATATGCTTTTTCAGGTAGCAAAGTTGACAGATGATGATGCGATTGCCATAAATAATTTGAGGATGCTCGAGGGAGAACCTGAGACCAAAAAGACTTTGATGAGTTCTTTTCCTCTGAACTTTGATATGCACAAGGTAAAGGTAATTTATAGTTTAAATTGTATGATTTTTCAGTGATAAGTTATTTCTTAAAAGTGTTTCTTTATATTGTCAGAAAAAGCGTGCAGCTAGGAAAGATCGTTCTGGCGAAGAGGAGACATGGCAGTTATCACGTTTTTATCCCATAGTAGAGGTAGGGAATGAGTTCAAAAAATTTTCCCCACATAAAATGTATTATTTTTTAAATTTTTATGGGGAGGATGTAAAACTAGGTTTGAACAATCTCCTTTCCTTATTTATTTATGAACTTCTGGCATGATAGGTCATCCTATGATTTTTTTTTCTAAGCCCTAAAGGATCAGATGTAGTTGGTTATTTAAGTATTTTTACAAGCCGGGTTTTGAACAGAAAGGGCACTTACTCAGCAATTGGTTATTTTCTATTTTGTCTCACGGTCCGAGTCTCACCGTATTATTAAGAAAATGAAGGACACCATATTTTCATGCATGATATTTTAAATTTATAATGTTATCTTTATCATGATTTGATTGGCTGCTGTTAAAACTTTTAGAGCATCATGTGGTGACTGAATGGTTCACATTTTTCAGGAACTCATAGAAAAAGTTAGCAAAAATGAACTATCGAAACTGGACTATCCTTGTCTAAATGACCCAAGTCCAACTTTCCATGGTACATCATTAGCTGGACCAATAACTCACAATCCTCCTGCTCATTCGATGAGATCAAGGCGCACACCAACTTGGGCTAAACCTAGAGGCTCTGATGATGATGGATATTCAAGGTTTTACTTTCCTTTCCTTATTACAAGTCATGAATATGAATAGTTCTAATGAAATCAGTTAATTTTTTTCCTCTTCATTTATGAACCCTGGTCTCTTTTTGCCACCACCGTATTCTTCCCATCTTCTAAGCTCTGTATTTGTGTTAGATACGAGTTTGCTATTAGATGATTTGTAAAGGACTAATGATTTTCTGTTGTAATTGCAAACTAGAATCTACCTTTTCAAAGCTCAAATTAATTTTATAATCCTTTTCTGTTGGCCTATAGCGATCCGGTTTTAAGACATGCATCCAGTGATTTCAAGAAGATGGGGCAACGAATATTTATATTCATTGTTGGTGGAGCGACCAGATCTGAGGTTTGAATAGTACTTTGATAAAAAAATTGCTTTCACTCTTTTTCCTTTCAGCTTTTCTGGTCTGATGTGTTGTTTAATCATCAGCTTAGGACTTGTCACAAGCTTACTGGTAAGCTGAGGAGGGAAGTTATTCTGGGCTCGTCTAGTATTGATGATCCTGCACAATATATTACGGTATTGAAGTGTTTACCTTTTTGTTCAAGTCAAGAGTGTTCCTTGTATTGCAATTTTGTATAATTGTATACCGCCTTTGGTCTTGTAGAAATTGAAGATGCTAACAGCACAGGAACCTTCATTGGATGATCTCCATATATGACTTCACAGATTCACTGGGAGATGATCTTCTGCTTGTCTAATGTACGTGTTGTAACCATATTGTTTATTCTTTTAACGTAACAAATTCTTTGGACATTTGAGCTGTGGTATAGCCAAGCCACTGACTGCTAAAAAATGTGCATATATGTTAGGAATTTTCATTTGTCAGAAACAATTTGTTTTTGAAAAAAATTCTGGTAAATGCTATTCCTTGGAGCAACACCTTTGTTAAATAGTCGTTTACAATACTTAGTTGAATTCGATACCGAAAAGGGAGTTTGTTCCTTCACTCCGCGTATTTTTTGGGTCACCTTCAACAGAATGGCTTTTCCGAAATGTAATTTTAACATCCTGAAAACCTATTTCAAGATAAATGGGAGGTGATTCAAGAAATATGTGCGGTGCAGGCTAAGTATTCATGATATTCGACCTTGACTTCTTTAGGGTGGGAACAAAAGTTATGATACTTATACTATAAATAGGTGAGCAATAAGTGCTTCCTAATCATCACAAAAATTTAAAATACAGAAAGCTTTTGAGAAATTTGTTATTTTTATAAGATTTGTTTTGAATTGTGTCCTCTATAACTAATTATTTTTTACCAACCTGTTTTTAATTATTTGGCGAATTTTTTTTTTTTAGTCCACAAACAAGAAGTATGGTAAATTAATAAAAAAAATGGCTAAATATTTTGCGCCTAAAAGGCCTAAGGAATTGTTTTTTGAATTTTAATTACAAGTGCTATAATAGTTCATTTGTGGTTACATTGAAATTTTCTTACGTTGTGGTACAAAGGTTACAGTTAATGTGTGTGTATATATAATTCTAATTCAAATATAATTAATCAATATTATTTATATATTATAAAATTTGTAATTATAATTAAATACTAATTTTTATTTTATTGAATCCTGTACGAGTAAAAAACTAGTATGTATGTGTGTGTGTATATATATATATATATATATATACTTTTAAATTTTTTTAAAAGTGTTGACATAAAAAATTAACACTCCAAGTAAGATTTATTTTTTACAATGACCTTTTGTATAGATAACATTAACTACTACGAATAGTAGACAAGGTTGTAAAGGAAAATACTTATTCAAAAAGCCTAGTTGATAAAGAAGGGCAGATGACCACTTTTTAAGATGAAGAAATTCGAAGAATGAATTATCATCTATGAAAATTATGAATTTACTTTCAATGTTCTTTTCCATATTTGAGCTTCATTCTCTCTTTTTATTTTCATTGTAATTTATGGTTTTTCTATCCACGGCGTATTTTGAAAATTTTGTTAAATTTCAATCTAGCAAGTGTTGCCTACGCAACTTTCCCCACTCCCCACTTTGGTGAATTAGGGTTTTGATTTGGAATCCACGTTAACATTATTATCTTATCACCAAAATGGATGAATCTTAATGTGTTTTTGGGTATTTGATATTTAGTATATTTTCAATAGAATAGAAAGGATGAACATATATGCTACCTTTATGAATCCCATTTTGCAATGTTTAGATTGCTCATGAATTTGTTCTTAACTATATATATATATATATATATATATATATATATATATATATATATATTTTTGAATTGGATACTGTTTTAAATTTAAAAAATTTAATATATACATGATAAATTGCGATGGAAATATTAATGTAAAAAATTGTTGACACATGAAAGTTGATATGTATGATTTTTGAAGAGGATATTGTTAAATTTTAAATTTTTGATATATACATGATAATTTGTGATGAAAATATTAATGTAAAAAATTGTTAGTACATTAAAGTTGAGGAATGGAGCAAGTTCTAGCGCTTCTGTCGATTATTTAGCATATTTTGGAAACATTCTTCCAAATGGAAATTGACATTATATTCAAAAATAAACATTTTCACACGTTTAAAACTTCAAATGAGAATTCAAAATTGGTATGAACACTATTTTCAAAATATACAGTAATTTAAAATTCAAAAATCACATTTCAATGGAATCCCTACTTACATGATATATAATGTCATGTTAAGTTAATAAGGTTATGTTAGCAAACTAATTCTGCTAATTAACATAATTATACGGAGGACCAACATTAGATACCAATTTTACTTTGAAATACTATTTTTTATTTTCGACATTTCTTTTAAGGATTAATTAAAATATGACACACACCTTCAAAAACCTTAAAAACTATTTTAGCACACACACATATACACACATATTGTACTTAAATAGTCTTTAGTTTTTTTTTAATTGAAATGAACAAGTCCAATTACTATTATATTTTGATGGTTTAGAGTTTCTTAAAGAAAAAAGGTCTTTTTTTATTATTGATGCTAGTAGTAAAATTTGAACGTTTGGAAATTTGGAAATTTCTAAAGAATTCACACAATATTTGATTGCTTCATTTTAGATGTACATAAGTTGTGATATGATTCACAGATTACTTACAATTTGAACCATAACTCAAAAATAAAAGTTTACCTTTGTGGGAACAAAGTTAAAATTACAATGAAAATTAGAAGGTTTATAGCATTATTTAAATATGCTAGAAACTTTTGACTAGAAAAGAACCACTAAGTTATGTATTTTATAAATTGTCATAAAGGGAATAAAACAAAAAAACACAAGAAAAAAAAAATCAATAACCTGTGGATATTGTGCTTCCTGGTGTTTGGGTCACTCTGCGCAGGGGGTTTAGAAATTGTTATGTATTATAAGTCTTGTAAAAGAAGATCGAACTTAAAAATATAATCCGACCTTAGCTCAGTTGGTAGAGCGGAGGACTGTAGTGGGTTAATTACTCAAAGTAATCCTTAGGTCGCTGGTTCGAATCCGGCAGGTCGGAATTTTTTAATTAATGCTAGTTTTCCACACAATACTTTATTTTGATAGTAACAAAAAGCATAATAATTATTTTTGTTTCTTTCTTAAACTACTCTCTCATTCTAATGAAACGTTTAATATCATTAGAATGGATAACATGATACTGGTTAATCCTTTATATTATATATATATATATATATATATATATATATATATATATATATATATAAATAAATCAATTGTTATTAGTTTAAGTGTATTGTTTGGTTCACTGTACAGACATCCAAAATCAATTCTTAAAATCAATTTTTGTTAATAAATTGTTGGAGATATCAAAATCAATTAAAGATGAAAAATTCACATCAAAGAGAAGCAACTCTTTATAGCTTCTTCATCAATCAAAATTGATTTTGTCACATCAAATATAATCAATTTTTTCAAAGTGTTTCCAAACACACTCTAAACTGAAATATTCTGATCTAGTTTAAAAGAACGATCAGTAATTACTTGGAACTCATCTAAATATAGTTCCATTCCACCATAGAGTTGTGGACATATTTTTATACAAGAAGCCTCTCCTTGAAAATCCTAATCATCATCCTCGTTAAGTTGAACCCATTCAACGTATTATTAACCCACATTGAAGGACAAGTTTATACATCAATATTGAGACTTTAGTTTCCTCACGGTAATATTGAAAGGAAACTCTGATTTGGATAAACGTCATTTATGATATAGAATATTTATTATTGTTTGTTTACACTTATGTGTAGATTTATATGTATAGTATGTTCATGTTGGAAGTTGTTATTTTGATATGGTTCCTTGTTTTGGATCTTTTGCACCTCTTATGAAGATGACCACCGTGTACATACATTACAAGAAAATATCTTATTAGTGACAAATTTTAGCGGCAAAAAATAATTAGTCACTTTAGTGACCAATTTATAACTAAACATGATAGGTGACTAAAATACTTTTTACAGTGGACTAACATTAGTAACTATAGTGAATTGATTATTAACAACTAAGGTTTTAGCTACAAAAAAATTGGTATCTAAATTTGTATATAAATTGGTCATTGTGAAAACTCCAAAAATTCCTTTTTCAGATAACCCTTTTCTTCTCTCTTCTATGTAAACATAGGTCTTCCAAAAACTTTTCTTTCTCTTCCAAAATTTTGAATCAGCTCCCATCCTTCTTGAAAAATCAATCCCAATCAATTTCTCTTAGTGGTGAGTTCGAAAATTTTACCCATTTTATAAGAGCAACTTGTTTTTCCTTACATGCAAGTCTATATTCACTTTCATGTCGCCTTTTTCTTTTCTTGTTACGATGATTGTGTGTGTGTGTGTGTGTATATATATATATATATATATATATATATATATATATATATACACACACATACACGTGAACGAATATAAGAGTTGATGGTGATAATGTCACTATAGCTGAGATAGGAGAAATGAAGGATTAGAATAGGAATATTATAAGGATGATGGATTGTAGTTTTGAAAAAAATGTATTAAGTTTCCTAATAGTGTATATTTTTGAAGTATTCATGAGTTCATTTTAAATGCATTTTTTTAGTATATCTAGTATAAGAATTGAAATACCTATTAATGCTAGAGTATGATAATTAAGTATTGCTAAATGTTGTGTAGAATTTGTGGATCGTTACAGTCACTAATTAGACAACTTTAAAAAACTAACTCGATAACTCATATTAGTGACCAATTTAAAGATCAATTCACACCAATTTACCATAGTGACCAATTTAGAGATCAATCTAGAAATTATTTTGGTTAGAAAAAAATTTAGTTTTTAAATTAATATCTAAATTTGTCACTATAATAATTAATTATTTTTCATCCCTAAAATTGATTACTAATAAGATATTATTTTATGAGATCTGTACTACACATATTCTCATTTAGTATATATATGTTTGTAAATATGATAATAGTCTGACAAGCTTATTTTAAATGGTTTTGATATCATAACTTTAAGTCTAATTTAATATAAAAAATTGATTTATACAAAATAAGATTTTACCCTCGCATATTCGGTTTCTATGAGAGACACAAAAAACCTACTTGACATGAGTTGCTAGTGCTACCAAATACCGAAAACCACCGTCACTCAAAAAATAATGAAGCCCTTGTTTTTCATTATTTTGTTTTGTAAGAAATAATTTTTAGTGTTTGCTCTAGTGAGTGGGGGAGGTGACTTGTAATTTGAGCAAAAATTAAAAGAGGTGCTTAGCCATCATATCATGTGAAAGTGGATAACTAATCCAACCAAAATTTTCTTTAGCACTAAGCTAGCCAATGAAGTGGCCATACTCGTACCCACCATATCTCGTTTTGAGATTCTGTACAGAGACAAACAGGCAACAAAAGCAACTTCATTCCCATAAAAAGACTTCTTCTTAAACCCAACTACACTTTCCACCCTTTCCCCCATTGCATTGGATTCTCCATTCTACCAAGCCCACATTCGTCACTTCACAAAACCACCCATCATGCCCTATATCTACTTCTACAATTACACACTTCTACCATATTATACTGCTATAATAATATAATAATTTACCACTTTAGTTTAATGTATGAGAATCTGTGACGACCCACACAAAGTTGCTATAAAAATATTTTCATCATTTGTTTAACACAGTTTGAGTGATTACGACACATACCTCATCCAATTAATTAATTGGATATGTGTCTTACATTGTTGATCTCGATTATAGTTCGGAGAGAGAAGGTGTTGTTTTATTGGAATCTTTATGTTTGGTTAACTTGACAAATCTGAGCACGTGAGAGAGGTTTTGTTTTCATAATTCTAAAATTAATTTTAATTAAGTTGAGTCCAAGTGATGTTAAGAACAAAGAAAGGTTGTCTTACAAAAAGAAGAAAGACCTGGTGCGAATAAATTTTGAGGGCCAGCCTGATATGTACGCCATATAATTAGGTCTGTGAAGGTTTTAAAAAGCCGTAAAAGTGAGTCATAAGCACTTTCTCACACATCAATGATTTTACTTAAACACCCCTTCCAACCGTTATTATAATTATATTTTAGAGTATTTGTTTTATAATAAAATTGGTGAATTATAAATAAATAAAAAAATGATATTGAGAAGTGTAAAAACGACAAGATAGAGAAGGAAACATAACAGGGGTTACTTTCATGAAAGAGATTCAGAAAAAGGAACAGAAGAAAAAAAGGTCAAGTGTTTCTTTCACGACTTAAATCCAATCTGTTGAAGGAACTGCCATTTGGTTTTCTTTATACTTCTCATCTCATTCTGAGTAGGAAAACATTCATGCTTGCTAGTTGCTGCTGTGAGCCTGAAAATTTTAGCTAGAATTGGTTAAAAGGAACAATAATTAATTCTGACTAGTCACTGTGGAGGGAGCAATAGTACAATAATGTAGTGTTATATATATGTACATGAGCGTAAAGGGGAAGGACCACAGACAAATATATTATATAATATAATATAAACATAATCAAAGCAAAGACGTATAAGGAAAACCAACTTCAGTCTGGGGTGGTCGAAAATACATAAAAGAACCAAGACTTTTCGGACTCGTGTTTATGAGAGAGAGAGAGAAAAATAAAATTTCTCAGCCAAAGGTACTATAAAACTGTGTACCATACTTCCATGTGAAACAACAGTGAACAAGTAGTCAAGTAGTTCAAATCGTATCTTTCTCTACAAAGAGCAAGCATTTTCAATTCAGGTTATAAATATATGTCCAGTTTTGACTAAGAACGGAAAGAGCGTATTGAATGGTAAATAAATAAAAATTGTAGGGTGGTCCACACCTTCATGCACTGTTTTGAACCATTTTCAATTCATATATAGGGACATGCAACTTAATTAAGACGTGAATGGTTCCATTTAAATCTTGTTTACTGTTGATTCTTGTATCTATAGTCAATGAACAATTATAATTAGCGAAGCACCTTTTCCTTTTATGTCTTTCTTGATTTCTTTCTTTCTCCCGATGAACACAAAGTTGAAACCTTAATTGCATGCAGAGAAAGAGAGAGAAAGAGAGAGAGAGAGTTGAAGTTAATGAAGCAGATTATAGTTTTGATGCAGTTGTTTGTTGCCATGTTAAGTAAAAGGAAAAGGTATGGGGTGGTTGCTTAATTTGGGGAGTTTTGCAAGTATTAAAAGATGGATGAAAGTGAGGAATTAGAAGGAAATGGTAAAAGGGGTGAGACATTAAATTTTGTGAAAAATAACGAAACAAAGGCTGCAATGGAATGATTAGTAAGATTAAAACTAAGAGATGTCAGGCTATAGTAGTAGCTCGTGTGGGTACCCATCTTGAAGCACAAGTCACAACGCCATTCTCCTTTCTGTCAAGCATCAATGCTCTTCCGAGAGGAAAAGGACATACAAATAAAGTCAGCTATTAAGTAAAACCAACAATAATAATTAATAAATGGGGAACCAAAGATTAAAAAAGGTTGCATAATTAGAGCATTGGAACAGGAGAAGATTCTCGTATAAAGACACTGTCGTCCAATACTAATCATTATATTTCCTTTCCTTTCCCTTCAAACCACAATGCATACCATACTCGTCAAAAACCTCAACCTCTACACCACTTTTACCTTTGCTAAGCCTTTGCCGACAATCATTTCTGTCTCTCCACTAAATCACTAATTACAACTACACATCATTAAGATAATACAATATCACTCCATTTTTCTTCATTCTATATACCTACTTTTCTACTCACTTCATTCACCAACGCCTTTTATAAACATTAGCTATATTTTTTAAATCAAAATATTACATATATATCTCTTACTATAACATTTTTTATGTTTAAATGACACCACTGTTACAATATTCTCCTAAAGTTAAAGACTCCCCCACTTAGGTTAATCCTTTCACCTTTTTACTGTTTGCAGTGGTGGGTGTGTGAATGTGAAAACCATCAACCAAAAGAGAGATTCGTGTTTCCAACAGTTCCGATGATATATATTATGACTATAATGACATTATGGAATAGAGGGTCTGTCAGGTTTCTGTTTTCGTTTTACTTCTTTATACGACGTAATACGTTAAGTTTTTTTTTCTTTTTTTTTTATCTTGGGGGAAGAAGAAGAAGTATATGTAGTATATATCAGGAATTTTTCTGTGGAAAATAAGAGTGAAATAGAGTAGTGGCAGCTTTTCCATAATGAGTAACTGCTTTGCTCATGAGGGAAAATGATCGAAAACTTAAATCCACTCTCCCAAAAAGAAAAGAGGGTCCATCTCAGCCATTATCGATGGCAGCATAATTGCCACATATGACCATAATAAGTACACTATCAATTAGCCTTTCTTTTTTTACCCAAAAGGAACACATACAAAGCACATCATCAAATTATTACACATAATCAATGTTTTTTTCTTGTTTTAAGCCACTTAAGCGAACCTAATGACAGAATTAAATGATAAAAAACTGCAGTGCTTAGGAACAAAACCCTCATCAAAAGTTGTGTTAACTCCCTTAATTTGAAACTAATTAACTGCATGCATGCTCCATTGTTTTTAGTTTGAAGAGTCTGAATACAAAATTGTGTGTTTCGATATATAAACTAATTTAATGAAGATGGGTTTGCTATATTTAACACCTCTAACTAAACAAAGAACTGAGTTGAGCTCGTTTTCCATTGATCAATTTTGTTTCCACGTTCGTTTTAAATTATTTTGAAAAAAATAATCACTTAATTTCTATAAACAAAATGAAAAGGAGAGCATAAAGCCAGTTTAACTACTTTGGTTGCAGTATTGAATCTAGTGCAGCCTAGTTTTCAAACCTAAAGGAGGGAAGAAGAAAAATGATATAAAATCTTCAAGTCTCTTGTCGAATTTGTAAGCAGAAAATAAAAACTAATCTACGTATTGGACTTATCTTTTTCTATGTTGTTGTCCTTTGATTTGATACATGCGATAACAACAACATAAGTCCTTCCCTTTTACTTTGTTATAAAACTGTTACGAGCACCTTTGATCTCCTTCAACAAACAGTTTTTGAAAGCGGTTTAAGACTTTAAGAAATGGAACTTTAGCAGACAAATGAATTTAATAAATTTTCTTTCAACCCCACAAACCACATGTAAAGTGGGGATAAGCGTTTGAAAGAGAAAAGAGAAGGGAAAACGAAAAGGAAGGAACTTTGGTAATCTTCGTTGTTGAAGAATGCTCCTCAGCATCTTCTGTGCTGCTTCATGCCGACACTCTTCCCTTGTAGGTTTTCTCAGAACATTTCTCACAATATCATGGTCATGGGATTCATTCATCATCCAATGGCTCTGCATGAACCTCAAAACCTTTGGAATGTTTAAAGAAGAAGTTAGCCAAAGCACAAAAATTAATGATTTGACTCAATAAAACTTTGATATCTAACGTATAACAAGCAATGCTTGGAAAAAGACTACACCACTTTGTGTGAGAAATGATAGATTTATAAAATACTGTCGGAAAAGCAACAGGTAAGTAAATGTTTCAAGAAGATCTTCCACCGTTAATTTTAAGTTATGAGTGCTTAAAATCTACGTGGAGGAGTATATAATACTTTAAAAAAAAGCATGCATTAATGGGTGCTTCATGAACACGTAATAATTTTTGGTTAATTTGTTTGAAGGTGGGTTCATAGTTGAGACCAGAAGAGCAAGATTGGAAAGATTTAGGTAGACCTGCCACTTGGAACCAAACCCTTTTCTCTTGAGTTTGAGAATAATTTGTTTGACGCTTGACTGGTAAGGACTCCTTAGTGCCAAAAAGATTTCAAGTCAATTCCATTATCGGATACTTTTGGTTAACTCCTCTTGATAATGGTCCAATGAGTTCCACCACCAACCAACAATTCCATGCCTCTCTAGTCACTCTTTTCTGCACCTAAATAGGAAACCTCTTCCAAAGTACAACGCTTTTTTTTTCTTTTTTTCATGTGGTTCCCTTAAGTTACATCCATGAATTTGTTTATATAATAGCAACATAAATCAGTGGTTAACCATACTTCAAAGTAGAACAGAATCCTTCACGTTTTGCTTCTTTATTAGATGACAAAAATGATTTGAGTGAAGAAAAATCACAGGAAGAAACGGCACTGTTTTTTTTTAGCAACCCCATAAAGATTGATTAATATCCTTGTATGAGATTCCCTGTAAACTGAATTCAGGAGACTTTTTCCAGCCGAAAGTTAAGTTATTTTGTGACGGACAACAGCTTTTGATAACAAACGAGGACGGATCTTAGTGCCTAGCTTCTTTATATTCTGCTGACAAAAAATCTGGACATGGAAGATGATTAAGGAATCAACATGGTGACTCATTAAGTGACCATAAAGTTGCATCACATGGTTTATGCGAGTTGAAGAGGAGATTAGGATGATTCATTCTCAACTTTGACTTAGGGACAGAAAGCTGATTGCCTTTGGAATGAACAGACTTCAATGTAGGAGTGCTTGAAAGCGAAGCACCTTTCCAGATTTTACAAATGCAGTGGACACCTTTGAAGATTCTACGTAAACACGACATAAATAAACCACACATCCCATCAAGACAATTTCTAACGCCAAAGACTACACAAACTACAACTAAATATGCATTCACAGGCATCGATCACAGATGAACAATGTTTTCACGATTAAGTACTCTTCAACATGCATGCATGCATGCAAGCATGCTTCTTAAGTTACAAACACTGTGAGAAAGTTTGAGAGGGAAAAAGGTCTTAAAATCAAAGGAGAATCGATAAAAATTTCCCCTTAACAAATATTATTTATCTCAAACTACAAGAGGAATAAAATTTCTACAACATCCTTCCAGTTCGGGCATTACAATCTTTCCCGCTTTCCTATATTTAACAACTTGACGATCATGGCAGGGTAAATAAACATGGAGAGTTGCTCAAAGTCCTTCCAGTGAGTGTTCAAAATGCAGAGGGGTGAAAAAGAAAGATGGAAGAAAAGGGTAGTGGAAAGAATTCAATAAATCCTAAAAAATTAAAATTCCTAACTGAGTAAATTAACCCAAAAAGAAAAAAAAAGGGGGCAAATAAAAAAAAAATGTTACACTGAGGATGTATCAACAAGAACTTCGTTTAACACATCATCCTCACCATTTGCCAAGGTGAACAGCTCTGCGTCCTTGTCTTGATCATTGGAAAAATCCCTTCTCTCAAGTTTGGAATGTGCTGCAATGAATATCAACTTCTGCACCTTGTTGAGTGCAGTCCTGGAGTGATGGCCATGAGCACAAACCCATCTCCACAAGGACCAATTGCATTTGAAGCCACATGAGGTTGCATGAAGGAATATTAGCCTCACTGCAACTTTCCCCAAGGACTTGAATTCAGTCAAATAAGTTTCCCACACAAGCCTACTACTCTGTGGATTCACAATCCTCATCTTCCCAGTAACTGGATCCCTCTCCTTCATCTGAACAGCTTGAGCATATACCGGGTCAAGCCCTTCCGTTCTCCACTTCATCAGCTCCATCAGAGCAATATGTGCTTCGTCTCTAGCAACAAGCCTAGTTATGAGCCTATCAACATCCTTCTCCTGTTCCGGTGTCAAGTACTTAAATGGTGGAAGGTACTTGCCACTGGTGTCCCTCACCAAGTAAAGCGGGTCAAGAATGTAAGCAGCAGCCCAAGCAGGGTGGTAATTCTTCTTGAACCTTCTCTCAACCAGCTTCTCCACCACCCCTTCTGCAATGTGGAACTTGGAGGACCAATCCTTCACTTTTGCCCTCAATTCATCCCAAAGGGGAAGGCATTGCCCAACCAGAGGCCTCTCTGCCTCAATCTCCTGAGCCATGTCCTTCACCAATTTCACCAAACCATGAACGGCTTCCAAGTCCTTCCAGAACCCCACATCCCGAATCATGTCCCCAACCTCCCTGGCGCCCTGGTCCTCAATGGCCACCATCTTGAACGGCTCATCCAGCAGCACCAACTGCAAGGCCCGAACCGAGCTCAACGTGTCCTCCATCATAGCATACACAGGTCCCAATTCAAACTCGTGCAGGGGAACCCGCAGGAGCCAGGTGTGGCCGTACTCCTGCAGCTGGTACTTGTGGAAACTGTTCCTCAGCTGCGAGGTGTAATTGAACAAATTGGCGAGCTTGAGACAATTGTGAACCACAGCCCTGAACAAGGGGAGTTCCTTGGCGAAGTCCTTTATCAAACTGTTGAAGCCCTGATACTGACAAGCGAGATTAACCATCCAATGATTCTGATTCTCTAAGTTTTTCAAAGCCTTGGCCTTGAACCTGTCTGCAACTATCCCAACACACTGTTGCACGAGATTCCCACAAATGCCAGTTATTGTCTCCCACAGAACCTCCTCCGCATACTTGGAAGGCGCAGAAGCAGTAACAAACAACGCCCTTCTGTACAAGCTGGTCCCATTCGGAAGATTCACGCTCAAATTCACCAACCCAGAATCGTAACTCTTCCCATTCTCATTCACATTCCCATTCCACTTCCACCCGTCAGACGCAATCTGAAAGAACATCGCATCCCTGATCCTCGCCTCCGACTCAACCTTAGCCTCCTCGAACCTCGCCTCCAACCTCGCCCCTGTCAGCTCTCGTGGAAACACCGCCGGCAAACCAACCTGTGACAGAAAAGCTCGGAACTTCGGGTGCTCCAAACTCGCGAAAGACACGGAGCCACAAGACTCGTATACCCAATCGCCCAAAAACTCAATCGCGCTATCGATTTGGGCCTTACTCAAAGCGGGCCCAGGAGAAGTTTTGGGACTCTTCAGCTTCTTCACGCTATCCTCCAACATGGCCAAAGCCCCCAAATCCTCTTTCCCACCTGACAGCACCAAATGCGGCTGCTGCGGAACCAAAGCCGACCCGAACCGCGATGGCGCGTGGTAGAGGGAACCCGAACCGGAACCCGAAGCAGAAGGCGAAGTCGTTGTTCGCTTGCGATGGTTGTGCTGAGCCGAAAAGGGAGAAGCTGAAGAGGGCGAAGAAGAAGGAACGACAACAGGGGAGACAGAAGAAATGGGTTTGGCGGCGGAGTTGAAATTGGGGCACGTGCCGCGTTTGAGGTGTTCGGAGGCGGTGCGTGAAGGGTTGGAGGCGGAGAAAACAGCGTCGCAGAGGGTGCAACGGAGTTTCACTGCTTTGGGGAGTCCCGTTTCGGTGTTGTGAACCAGTAAGGGTTCCAGGTGTGTCCAGTACCATGCGCCTTTTCCCTTTATCGCTTTGTTTCGAACCATCAGAAGCCCCTCGTAGCGCTTCTGTGCCGTCTTCGCCGCCGCTTCGTCGGCGGAGGACGACTCCACCAACGCGCCGGCGTTCGTCGCCGCCATTGCGAGAGAGTGCGGATGAGATTGTCACGGAAACAGTGGTCTCTGGAATGGAAGGGATGATCACGATCACGTATTCTGCATCATCGTCGTCGTCGTCGCTCCGGGACTCGGGGGAAGGGAGCATTTAGCCGGAGAGTGGCCGGGATTTGAGTTTCCGGCGAGTGTCCATGCGATCGGAGAAGAAGATGGCTTATGATGATGAGAGGGAAAAGAGGTTTGTGCTGTGTGAGAGAGTGAGTGAGTGAGTGAAGAAGTGAATGAGACCGAAATAGCAAAGCGAATGAGAGTGGAGCAGATACACGTACGGCTACTCCACCCTCAGATGAATGACAGAAAAAGGGCGACGCTTTTTCACGCGCGGGAGTCTGCGCGTGGGAAACAGCTTTCCGGGAACCCGACCCCCACGTTGCTGATGATTGGGTAGTAAGGAACACGCGCCGCTCCTCACTTTTCTGCCCTTTAGTTTCTTTTTTGTTTTTAAATTTTTCTCTTTTGTTTTTGGGGTCTTCGTGTGGGGTCTTTCTTTGTCCTTGTCGCTTTCTTTTTTTCTTGTTTTTATAATTCTTATTTTCATACTGTTTTTCACCCTAAATTTATCCTGTCACTCCATCTATCTTCTTGTTAATCATTTTGTATTGGTGGCTGAATTCTTTTATGTTAGTATTCATTAAATTATATATTTTTCGTACAAATGATTTATTTATTTTCATATACTATCATAATAAAATGCAAATGCCCCAATAGTTTTTTAAATATTGTTAATATTTTTTATTACATTTTTAAGGAATTTACTTTCAATTTCATACTTGTTATTTAATGTTGAAAACAATAGTAAAAAGCCAATAAATGCTTTATAATTGAAAATCGTGTTAGGAGTACAAAAAAATAGCAATTTAACTGGATTAATAAACAAAATAAAAATGTTGGAAATAATATATTCTTAAATGGCATGTTGGATATGGTTAATATTTTTCCAGTTCAATTGTTATAAATATTTGAAGTGAGTTTTTAAATAATGGAAAGAAAAATTAATTGATATAAAATAAAATATATTAATAAATTAATGTTTTTAAGAAAACTAAAGCAGTGACTGAACCTTCTAATTCTAGTGAACTCACTACCAAGATATGTTTTGCGTGATAAACATTAATTTCTTAATTGTTTAAGGATTGATTATAAAATAAAGATTCGCCGTATAATTAAGCGTACAATATTTTATAACGATAACTTGTCATATAAGATAATTTTTATATTTTAGAACATATTAACAAGTTTTATGAATAAAAAGAGCTTAAAACTTGCCGATATATTTTAAAAATCCTTACTTATTAAAGTCGTGATTTGATGTTATCATTTATCTTTTTATCTCTAAGAAAGAATAAAAATATAAAATATAATTTTAAATCCTTGCCAATATTATTATTTTTGGTTCCAATATTTGAAATAAAATATTATTTTAAACTTTTTATATTTTTAGTGTTTTCTTTTAGTAATTTCAATTCATATTAATTCGTTAATAATAAAACTAATAAAGTAACAATTCAATCATAGCTTTGTTAACAAGAAATAAAATTCTTCAATATTTGTTAATTGAGTATCTAATTGGCTTAGCAAATAGGATTACCGAAAATAATTTGTATAAATTTGTCTAACTAGTCCAATCTCGTTGAACAAAGTAAGACATTCATGTTTTTCTAACTTTTATAAATTGGATTCTCACTTAGTAAGGATATTACTTATCCAATAAGTGAATCCTTCCTTATCTCTGTGACTTTGTGAATTATGCTCTCACTCAGAAAGTAAAACACTCATCCAATGAATCAACATCATTCATAAGTGATATCATATTGGTGAATTTGTTTCCTTGTCTTCAAACGATAATTGTTTCTTTCTTCTCACAAGTCGAAACTAATGTTACCAAATAAAATGTACCCTCTGAAACCAATTGAACCAGACTTACCAACTACAATTACACATATCAAAGTTTACCAAAATCATTGATTCAATCCAAACACCCAATCACATTCTAAAACCAACTATTTCATATCATACATCAATTTCTGCAAGTCCAATTCAAAATTGAACCACAATTCTATACCAAAACATAATAAAATTTAAATAAATAAATTCCTTAATGTTACTAATAGCACAACACATTCTCCTTTGTCTCTAAGCACCTCTAATCACAAAGAAAGACACTATTTGCACAAAAAAGGCTTATAGCAATGATTTGATCATACTCTAACAATCCTAATTGAACAAAAATTCATCAGGACCTCTAAGACCAAGCATGCAACCCAAGGACTCTACATGCAAATCCCAAAACTAGCGACTCTAAAAAATGCAAAAGGGAAATTACTTTATCAAATGAAGTGATCATAGAGAAATCTAGGCTTCGTAGCTAGAAGTCTTACAATATGCTCTGATCTTCAAACAAGCAGATAGAAGGTCAGAAACATTAGAGATAACATAGAGGAATGAGAAGGTTCAACTTTTTAGAGGGATGATAGCTTTCTATAAAAATGAACTAAATTTAACTAATTTATATTTATACTATTTTTAACAATAAAATAATTGGGTGTCTATTATAAAATCTCTATCTTACTTAAAGTATTTTCTAGAATCTTACATTTGTTGTAGAAAAAATAGTAAGACCAAAATCTTATTGGGTTAATCAAAGTTAGGTTCTCTTAATTTTTTCAATCTCTTTTAATTATTTTATTTATCTTATTCTTTTCATTTAGTATTTGTAAAGATGATATATTATTGAGGTAGGGTTTTATATTTAGTGTTTTACTTAAAGCTTTTTGAATTTATGAAAGTGTAAAAGAAATGTTTGTGTAAGTAAGAATGTTACAATTTAGATAAGAGGAGTTAATATTGGAATTTAATTAATAAAATTATTGTTTAGATGATAATGTAAGTGATAAATCATGTGATTGATATTAATTGTATTACATTTCGTATTAGTTCTTACTGTGTAACTTTTAATGTCCACTTCACTCTAAGTAACTCCCAATAGTCTTTTAATTCTCTCACTATTTGTCATTATGAAACATGAATGGTTTATCTTCTTGATTTTATCTTCCCATGCCATTATTCAACTACATAATTAAAAATATAATAAAAAGTACAAAGAAAATTAAAATTTGTTGGCCTTCTCAAGATCACATTAAATGTGATAGTTTGTTTATGATGTATATGAAAGTTGTTGTTCATACATTTGCTTGTGATTTTTAGAGTGATATGAAATGTGTATAATAATAGTAATTAATTTGAAAATGATTATCAATATGATTGATACTTTACATGAATATGAGTACAATTTAGATGTTAAATTTGTAGTTATATTCATTAATATGGTTTGAAAAATGATGTTATATTGCTCAAGTGGTATTAGTTACATGTACCACTCGGTATTTGAAGCACCAACATGCATGTTTAAGTAAGAACTTGTAACTTGATTGAGAAAGAGGTCAAGACAAATATTATTTGTATAGAATTGTGTGACTATTCAAACAAGAACCTTATACTCAAGACATGATTGTCCAAACATCGATGAAAAAAGGTGTATGTGCTCTTAAAACATATTTATCTTTATTTGAATCTATCATCAATTATGATACCACTATTGAGAAATCTTTTCACCAGAAAAACTAAAAAAAATTCATCATTAATAAAGCATGAGTTATCTATATATAAATGATATATAATATCATCTTTATTCCAAAAGTTTAATACTTTTTATTTGCGGATGTTTTTTCCGTATATACCATTTAACTTTATATTTTTTAGTTAATATAAAACTGTTCTCTTACTAATTAATATACATAAACAATTTTAAAGACTAATGAAAAATTTTATTTAAAAATATAGCAAAATAACAAAGTTGAGAATGAATTATTTTTTTTTTCTAATCGTAAGAGAAAGAGAAAGGTATTTGTAGAGACCAACACTAAAATAAAATATTTTGAGACTTAAATGTAGTAAATATAATTTAGAAAATTGGTCCATGTAGTTTAGTGTGTTCGCTTTTATTGGTGAACTTGTTGTTCTAAATTTTGTTATTGAATGATATTTTGGTTTCAGATTGGATACTATTAAATTACGTCTAAACATGATTTAACCTAACGTACTTGATTTTGAAAAAAAAAATCAAAACTACATAACGGATTTTGACTTGAAATAATTTCAATAACTTTCATTTTATATAAAAAAAAATATTAAATTTTGATATTTAATTAATTTTACAATAAAAATATTTAAATAAAATTACGTAACTTTAAAATCAATTTTATAGAATCAATTTATTCAAAATAAATTGTGTAACATTTCCGCACTAAATATATAGGGAACGTCAATATTTCGAAATTATCGAATTTCGCCGGTTCCAAAAAATTATCATATATGACGTTTTTTTTATAAATGATTTTAGTGTATTATATATATATATATATATATATATATATATATATATATATATTCCCATTTGAGAAAAGATAAACATTTCATTTCGTACATATAATTTTTTTTTCCAAATTAAACATTTATAGATATTTTATATTGAATATAGGATTTTTTACAATTAAAATATTATTTAAAATTAATAAATTTAAGTGAACTATGTTATTATTTTATTTAAGACCATTGGACTAGTGAAATGTCTCATCTTAATAACTAAATAATAGATTTTAAATTTATAATATTCATTGTCTTAAGTTAAAGATATTTTAAATTTATATTTAATTATTTTTATATTTTATATTTTTATAATAAAAATATTATGTATTTATTTTATTTCTCTATTAATAAATTGAATCTCGTTAATTTTTCCAAAAACAAATAGTAATAATAACATTGATAAAATAATTGTGAAACATACGATATAAACCCTACAACTCGAGTCACTTACGTTTTGATTTTCACTTTTACATATTAAGTTGAATGATTTCCCATATGCACTACTTGGTTTGATATTATATCAGAACAACATTTGAATAATGATATATAATATTTGCGGATCAGATACATTGAATAATTTGTGAAAAATAAAAAAAATAAAAGGAGACAATTAATAACACGTGTTAGAACCTCTTTTGACAGTAATGATACAACACACGTGCATGAATTGTTTTTTTTATATATAATTTGTTCTTACCTTTTTCTTCGTGCTATTATTTTAAATATCTCTTTTGTTTTGTGATATATTTCTTTAATCTATCACAGCGTCGAGGTTTTAATATCTATAGTTATATTATATATAAAGATACTTGTTATCTCAAGATTCTTTAGAAATTATCATCATAAATTATCCGTTTGAACATTTAAAAATCAAAATTGTATACACAAAACTAGTATTTTAACACGGGATTTTAAAAGAAGTAAAATATATTTTAGTACCAGATTAAAGATGTAAATGTAAAAAAAAAAAAAGAAAATAAATTCGCGGTAACTAATTAATTTAAACATCTAAAACTGAAATCTATCCTAGAATTGTGAAGTTTTAAAAAAATTTATTTATCTTAGCCATGTCAATTTGATTGGATGATTGAATTTTACTTTAACCTATATGATCGGAGCTAAAAAAGTCTTCATAAAAAATCACTAAACGAAAATACTTATAAAAATCATCTGGTCAAGAATTATTTGTTTTTTTAAAAATATTATTTGACAATGCAATCTAATTTAAATTATTAATATTGATATTAATTAATATTAATATTATGATAGAATAAAATTTTATCATAACTCTTAAAATAAAATAAAAAAATATAATTATACGAGAAACAAAAACATAAAATAAAAGATAAGGTAATTTTATTCTGCTTCCGACCCATTCAAATATATATATATATATATATATATATATATATATATATATATATATATATATATATATATATATATATATATATATATATATATATATATATTTTTTTATATATATATGACATTAGTTTTACACATATAAGGCATTTAATATTATTTCTAATCAAAAATCTTAAGACAATGAGATTATGAGTCTTTATTCTTATATAAAATTTAACTTTGTTTTTTTTACCGATGTGAAACTTTGACACATACTTAAATTACAAATAAGAAATACTTAAGTCTAAAAATAAATAGTTAAAATTTAAACACAATTCAGTTTGTTAAAACTTAAGATAATTTATTTTATGAAGATAAGCTTAAAGTTCATTTATTCAAAGGAAACAAAATCAACAATTTTAAATTTTAAATGTAAATTTTTTATTTTTTATTTTTTTCTTGAAGTTTCATCCCGTAATTTTTAATTATTTATAAATTTATTAATCTATTAATTTAAGGATTAAATGTGTTTTTGGTTCCTTAACTTTCAATGAATTTTGAAATTAGTTTATTTCAAAATTTTGGACAAATTTAGTCCTTCATCGTTCGAACTACGTGAATTTAGTCATTTTAATTAAATATAATCTTGAAATATGTACAAAACATCAAATAAATCTAACAAAATTTGATTAAAATGACTAAATCCACGTATTTTGAAATATGAAGGACTAAATTGGTTCAGAGTTTCGAAATTGACTAATTCCAAAAAGTTAAGGGACAAAAACATATTTCACTCTTAATTTAAAAACATTTGATTGTATAATTGAAATAATTTTTTTATTTATATCAAATTATATTTCTTATTTTTCAAATTATGAACAACTTTGGAAACCATTTAACAATATTTTTGTTATAACTCGACCATCTGGCAGGGATATATTCATATTCATATAATAATTTTAAATTACTCTTATTATTTTTTATGATAAAAAAAGGATAAATAATTCCAGATGTTCTTATTTGTGTAACGAAATCCCAAGTAGGTCTCCTTCTTTCTATTTGACTCGATTGGATTCCTATTTCGAAAAATTAATTGCAATTAAGTAATTTCCGTTAGTAGTAGGTTAACTATGTGTCACGTGTCAGCATGTGGTTCTTTTCATTTTTTTTTTATTTTTTTATTTTTTTATAATTTAAAAAAAAATGTCACGTGTCAATCTGATATTGTGCCACGTGACAAAGACAGTGTGATGTGACAGTGACAGTGTCACATGTCACTATTGGATGTGAAAAGTCTCAATGTAATCCCTAATTTGTTATTTTGTCTCAATTTGGTCCCAATTTTTTTAAAACTGAATCAATTTCATCCTTGTACCAAATTTAATTTTATATAAATTTTACAGTGGTATTTTTATATAATTGATATTTTTTAAAAAATTAAATTTATTTAATTATATATTTTGCATTGAATTTTATTTATTTTTTAAAATATTTATATATCTATAATTTATAGATAAATGGTAGAGTTGCTTTAAAAATAAAAACTTTATAAATTTAAATATAAAATTTTAAAATAATTTTATAAAAATTTAAAATAAATATATTTATTTTAAATTTTACAATTCAATTTATAAATTGTTATTTTTAAACAAACTCTAACGTTTGTCTATAAATGATTGATATATAAATATTTGAAATAATATTTAAATAAAGTTCAATGTAAAATAAAAACGTAATATTGTTAGAAATATCATTGTGACATTTATATTAAGGTAAATTTTTGTCTCAATTTGAATATGACTTAAATTGATTCGGTTTAAAAAATAAGGAACCAAATTGAGATAAAATAACAAATACAGGGACTACATGAAGACTTTTCTCATTCAATAGTGACATGTGGCACTGCTACTACTACATCACACTATCTTTACCACGTGATAAATGTCAGATTAACACATGACAATTTAAACAAAAAATCACGTGATGACACGTAACATACAGTTAACACTATTAGTGTACTACTAACAGAAAAAACCTAATTGCAACGAATTTTCCAAAATAGAAACCCAATTGAGTCAAATAAAAAAAAGGGAACCTACTTGAAATTTCATTACAAAAATTGGGATCTCCTAAAATGATTTAACCTAAAAAAATAAATGATAAATTATCGATGAACTAATGTTTATTTGACGAGTGAAAGGGGTATGGAGATCTCTAATTGTTTGTATTCATTTCATGCATATTTCACAACTAAGATTGAGGTATCATATTTTATTTAGTATCCGATGCGCCGCTAAATACAAAGGGTGCAACATGATTATGAAAACCAGTGTAGAAAATGAGTATCTTTTGTGTGCGTCCAATAGTGTATGATCACACTTTCTCTAATTATCCAAAAAATACATTTATGGAAAATCAACCTATAAAACGATTACTATGTATATACCTGTAAGAGAAAACAACCTAGTCATTAACTATATATATACACTATTTGTTGAGATAATTGTTAGAATTTCTAAATAAATAGTATTTTAAAATAATGATATTATTATTTTAATATTAAAATTCTTAATTATAAATAGAAATTTTATAAATATATCTCATTACTTAAAAAAACATTTCATTTCTTTAGAAATTTCTTTTTCAGAGTTCTTTCCACTTTTTCTAAGTTATGTGAGCATGTGATCTTCTCATTGAAGATCGAAGTCCATCTGTGTGATTCTTGCGGTGAGATCTTCAAGTTTATCTGATCAATTTCTCTATTTGAGTAAGTGATTTTCAACTCTTCCTTTTGTGTAATTGTGATAATCCTTACATGCGTCTCACTTTGAGGTCGCATGTATTCCTTTAGCTTTATGTTTGGTTCTCTATTGATTAATGGTCATGAGGGTATGATTTGATCATCTTTATAGTATTTCTTTAGGTAGATAGAGTATCATGTGACTGTGGGAAAGTTTTGGCATTGTAGAGCCAATCATGTTTTTACTTAGGTAAGGGAAGCTAGTTTTTATGTGTGTACGTGAGTCTGAGAAAAAATGATAGTTGCATTGGATGCTTTCTAAATTGAGAATGAAATTTGGTTGTGAATGATGAATATGGTATAACATATATGACTGTTGTGATCTGGTGTGTGTTTGATGAAAATGATTGGTTGCTTGGGGATTGCTTTGGTGTGTGTGAATTAAGTAATTAGGAATATGAGCAATGGAGCTATTTAGTGCAAATTTCCTTTGTTGAAAAACTATTTTGATTCAAAGTGATAAAAGAGAAGTATCAAATTGGTCTGTTGGACAAGTTCATTTTACCTAAATTATAGCACAAAAATATGATTTTTCTAATACAAAGTTGAGCCTCATAATGTACTGTGAGCGCCAGCTTTTACGAGCTGAGCGCCAACACCGAGCATATTCTCCACAAATTCATCTTTATATTTATTTAGGGTTGACAAAACAAACCAATCCAACCTGTTTTGACTCACCCTGCTCTTGGTTTGCAAAATATGGGCCGAATCGAGCGGGCTCGTTGGACAAAAATGAACTAACAATTATAACCTGTCCCACGACAGGTTGGACTGACGCACTGATCCACAATTATTTTCTTTTTTATTTTATTTTATTTAATCATGTAAATATTTTCTAAGCTTTTAATTGAATAGTTAATATTTTTAATTGGATTAATTAAAATAATTACTGCATTTACATGTTAAATTATTATATTATAACTAAAAATTGGAATTTAATTTGTAAGTGTTAATGATTTAAATTGTAATATTATTACATATTTACATCATTAAAAAATATAATATAAAAAAGTTAATTTTTTAAATTATTTTTTATTTTAATTTTTAAATTAAAAAAAAAAAAATCAAAGCGAGGTTGGTCCATCAATTTGATGGGTTAGACGGATCAGGCCAAACAGACTGACAAGTTAAAAATTTGAACCTAACCTATATTTTACTTGACAACATGATGGAACAACCTCTCATACCTGACCCGTTTTGACATCCCAATCTTTATTCTTATATCCATAACTACAAACACCAATGTTTTTTCACCTTTCCTTTGGTATAGCTACCTAAAATATCTCAAAAGAAACCATAATCGAAAGACAATATAAATCATATCACAACAAAAACTTTTAAATGTGAGTGAATTTCAATAAACGTGTGTATAACTGAGTCTATACCAACAACTAGCATTTTGTCGATAAAAAAATGACATATTTAAAATAGAAATGTTAAGTAGGAATGTAGCTGTGTGTACTTCCCTTGAGAAAACACGGTGATGAGTAAAAAAAAAAATGGTGGTAGTAGCATGTAACAGTGCACAAAATGAGTGTGTGCAAATAGTCAAAGTTAAAGCAAGTGTATGGAAAAAAAGGGCTCATCCAGCTTCCAATGAAAGCAATTTTGAAAACGTAAAAGATGAAACAGACTCCTCTGCCACGCATTGGTCACTTTGAACACAAATTCAAATGTGTATTAATCAAGCGCCGAGTTAGGTGAAGTTCTCCACTTCCTTCTCCTGTTCTGCTGACACAACACAACAACACAACACAACACAACACACTTCTCACAAATTAATAAAAGTAGAAAAATCAAAGCACGTGATGTGATCTGTAACACAAACATAAACAGAAATGCTATTCTTTGATTTGGTTTTCAAAACAAAGCAATGTCCACTGCTGCTTTTGTCTTCCAACAAACTATAATTAGGCCTTAATTAATTAAACATCACTTTATTGTTGTGATCATTTCACAAAAACCATCTCATGTGCCTTCTCTATTCTTTATTAAGCCTAGTCATTTTCTAATTCACACATTACTTTCTGCTCAGTCCTTTTCCTACCTTTTTTTTCTCTTCTTCCTCTACAACCCCAAGAATATGGTAATTCTTTTCCGTGTCAACATATAACAAGAATCCGGAAAATATACTATAGTAGTATAATTCACGAAAGTCAAATACTTTTCTTTCTCCTCTTTAACTCTCAAATATTACTTCATTTTGAGGTTGGTGTCGGATATTAATTAAACTTAATTATTATCGGGGTTTTTTTTTTTTCTAGAACAGTGAAGAAAAAGCTATTTTAATTGGTATCAATATAATCAAAGTTACACCCTATTAAGAGTAGAGAAAACTTCTAATAATGATTTTTTTTTTAATTTATACGAATTCATAATAATGAAAAATTGACACTATTTTTGTACTTTTCTACGGGTCTTTTTCTCTTATGAGATATTCAATTTTTTTATTTTTATTTAATTTGATATTTAGACTCACATTTAGGGATGAGAACGGGCGGGGCAAGAACGAGTTTTGTTATTTCATACCCATCTCAAAGAAAAAATATATCCTCATCCATATATCTAAATTCAAAGGATATCAAATTTTTGTCTCATCATCATCTCCACTGGGTAACAAATATATATCCGTACATGTATTCGCTTTATTAATGTTTCAATATCAATTAATTAATTTTTATAAAATAATACAAAATTACGGTAAAGGGAACATAATATTATCAAAGATTCAATATTAAAAGGAGGGTTGTTTCTTCAATTTCAAATATTTAGAAAGAAATTATAATTATATATATTTCAATTTAGAATACCAATTACATTTCATGAGAACCAAAACATTCATTTAAGGGTTAAATATGTTTTTGGTTTCTCAAGTTTGAGTGAAATCTAGAATTAGTCCATCTTCAAAACTTTTGACCAATTTAGTCATTCATATTTAAAAATGTGTGAACTTAGTCCTTTAAACCAAATTTATTAAGTTTATTTGACGTTTCAAGCGCATTTCATGATAGTATTTGAATTGTTTATATCGTTTGACACATTTTCGCTTCAATGTTAATTCAAATATTATCATAAAATACATTTAAAATGTCAAATAAAGTTAACAAAATTTGGTTAAAAAAACTAAATTCACACATTTCTAAATATAAAGGACTAAATTGGTACAAAGTTTCGAAGATGGACTAATTTCAAAATTCACTGAAACTTAAGGGACCAAAAACATATTTGACCCTCATTTAAATTTACAAACGTTGATGAGACTTCATTGATAGAATTTAAAAGTTTTTTTTTAATATAAAAAAATATTCAAATTAAAAAATTTTAAATGTTTGTTTATGTTCCTACTGCACCTAATAGTCCCACATCACTTAGAAGTCGAGGTCTAAGATGGTTTAAATACCCCTTCCTCCTTTCATCTTTTGAGGTGCAATTGGAACGGAGCTCATGCTCTTCTAATCAAAGTTATAAATAGATAAATCACTTGATCAAAATTACAAAAAAGAACAAAAATTAAACTAATAGTAATAGAATTTTAACATATATCTTTTATCATTTCAACTTCAATATATATTGAATGGTGATAAAAAATATTAATGATAATTATATTGAATTATTATATTATAGTAAATAAAATTTATTTATACAATTATAGTGATAAAATTACACGTATGATAATGAGTTGAAAATAAAAAATAATTTTATAAAAATATAAAAATAGTTTACTTGGATTGGAACAATTTACTTAAATTTTTAAATTCTAATGAAATAATTTTATACACTAATAAAAGTTATAAATATATCACTTGATCAAAATAAAAATAAAAACTAAATAAAAATTAAATTAATAATAATAGAATTTTAACATAGATCTTTTATCTTTTCAACTTTAATATATGTTGGATGATGATAAAAAATATTAATGACAAGCACATTAAATTATTATATTATAGTTTATTTATACAATTATAGTGGTAAAATTACACATATGATAATGAGTTGAAAATAAAAAATAATTATATAAAAATAATAAAATATTAAAATAGTATTCTATATGATAAAAATAAGCAACAAATAAAAATATTAAAAAAATGATCAAATGTGTGTGTTTTATAAACAATTTGAGACACCATTGAATGAAATCGTACAAAGAAAAAAATGTATAATTAATGGATATCATAGAAAGAGTGTAGTATATATATATATATATATATATATATATATATATATATATATATATATATATATATATATATAAGGCTACTTAATAGATTATGGATATTTTAATAATTTAAACGAGAACATGGCGGATATATACATCATCATCTCATCTTTATACTCGATTGAAAAAGTCGAATATTTTTCATACTCAGTCAATACAAAATTTTTTTATAAAAAAAGTGACAGATTTGGACCATATCCATGAAAACGGATTTATTTGTAATTCATATTCACATTAAAATTTCTACCAATTTTTTCATCCAATATGACTCATTTCACGTTAACACTTCTAAAACAATTCATATTGAGAGTAAAGTTAGTTATAAATAGGAAATAAATATAAAAACTGTGATAGAAAATATTATAATTTCATATTATTTATAATTATTAGTCAATAAACAAACAAATTAAGCAAAACTTCGTTTACGTTCTTACCTCTATACGGTAAAATATAAAAATATAAATTAAACAGATATTTTTAATTGATAACAAAAATATAAGCTACAACTCTTTATATTTAAATGATTGTTTCCCTTATATTAAAAACAAAAATTAAGCTGAGAAAGTTTAAATCACTTAGTTCAACAAATACGTGAGTCGTTACAAATTATTTGTTACGTGTTTCATCCTTATCAATAAAAAAGTAACAGGAGATTTAATCATTTTCTTAAAATAATTAAAAAACCTGAAAATCTTATTTTGATTGAATGACGGTCTAAGTAGAAAATATTGATTTATTTTTATATAATATACGGAAGCTTGTCTTCCAAAAAATAAGAGACGTGATTTAAAAAAAGGTTAATAGTAGAAAAAAAATGGTCTTAACACAATCAGAAAAGAAAAAATTTAGTAAAAATGAGTTTTTTTACTCTTTATTTTTTGTATTGTAAATTTATTTATTATATTCTTAATTTTTCTTTTAATAAATACACATAATAATTATTAAAGATTAAATATGTGTTTAATTGTCTCGATCATTTATGAAATTCAAATAAAAAATTAATAATTAAAGTTTTTGTTCTAGGATTATTATTTTTGTTATTATACTACAAATAAAATATGTTATATTATATTAAATAAACTATTTATCAAAAGTAAATTCAATAATAAAAACTTAAAGCGCACGAATAAGGACTTAATAAAGTAAAAAAACAAAAAAGGAAGTTAAAATTAGGATGTCACTGAATTTGAGTTTAACTATATTCATTTACATTTTGTAAGTAAAAATTCAATTCACTTACATTCATATATTGGATAGATATGGAATATAAGTCTCATTTTTGTCTTGGTCACGGATATATTTATATACATTTCATATTTGTCTTTGTACCGAGTCAGATATTAATGAAATCATTTTTTACAAAAAGAAAAAAATATTGAAAAAATGATATTATTAAGAATTCAATTAAAATGATTTTGTTCAAAATTAAATTTTAAGAAAAAAAAAATTAATTGCATAATTATAAAAAATAAAGTATCTAGTAATAAATGCATATATGTAAAATAACTAAAGAAAAAAAAGAATTATATATAATTGAAATTTTATGACAACTATTTTGTTATAAATGTTAAAAGTATTTCTAGATTACATATTTAATATTTTTATTTTTTACATTTTTATTTATTTTCTTTTATGCGAGATATAATGTCTTGGTGAATATGTATAGAATATGTATAGTAGACATTTGCTTAAGTCCGTGCTCATTTAACTCCACATTTCGTATAAATTCACATTTGAGAAGAAAAAATTCTCGGATCAATAATTTTTGAGACTTTTTTTTCAAAAAAAAAAAATGACATAAAGTTATTTGACGACTATTTTCGATTCATTCACTCGATTGACCATTTTATAAAATCTCACAAAGGGTAAAGACCCTTAATTTGATTTAATTGGTGATAAATAAGAAGAATCTTTCAACTCATGTTTATAAAATCTCACGAAGGGTAAAGACCCTTAATTTGATTTAATTGGTGATAAATAAGAAGAATCTTTCAACTCACTCATTGACATTAAGATAGATAACACTATTTAATGATTTGAAGATAACATCGCGTTGGTCAACTCCAACTTCGTCCAGACCAATTACTTATATTTTATATTTTTTATATATAGAAATAGTATATGAATAAAATAAAATAAAATAGTAAGTTCGTCTGGTAACATATCGTTTATATCTATCATATTTCTCATCTTTTCACAATCCCTACAAATTTCCAACATCCAAAATATTTCATATCATAAGTATATGACCTGTAATATTTCATATTATAATATGACTCTTAAAATTTCATAAGTTCACATCTTAATTAAATCTGCATCAAATTTTTAAGATCAAAATACAGAGTTAAACGAATGTTTATTGTAATATTCACTACTCTCTCTAACTAAATTGATATAAGTTTGGATAATATCTATTTTATATTAATTTAGATGATTTGAATGTACTCATAGGAATAAGTTTTTTTGTCATTTTTACTTAAGATATACTTTAAAAACAATTCTTTTTAAATCTATAAAATTAAAGAATATAGTATATGTAAGATAAAGGAATTTTAATTAAAATAATTCTAAAAAATTAATTTAATCACATAAAATTATTTGAATTCAAATTATTATTGATTTAATTGTAATTTTGGTCCTTACATTTTATAAAGTTCACATTTTTTATTTTTGATTTTTATTTCTACAATTTTGAATCATTACTTTTTAATTATTTGTAATTTTGATTCCTAAATTTGTAAGGACTTATAGTTTTATGTGATAACGTAGGTGAATGAAATAATTTAGAAACATAATAATTAAATTTAACTACATGTTTACAATTTGATGAAATTGGGATAGTAGTTGTAGATTTTACTGAAGGGTGAGAATAGTATCATGGAAAGTGTAAATATTAAATAGAATTGGGCTTTAATTGTATTGGACTTTGAGCTTCAGCTACGACAAGTTAATAGACTTGAAGCAAATACCATGAGACTGAACTTAATCCATTTTTGCATGCATATCCTTCTATTCCAACCTCTTTTTTTTTCTTCTCCTAGACACAACACAATGTAAAGTTTCAATTTAAAGACTAATTATGAAGGAATTTATAGTATCAAAGTGAGAGTATTATCTTAAATAAGTCTCTTCTTCTAAACACAATGTAAAGTTTCCTTCTTTTCCTTGAAATTTTCAATCAAGAGACTACTTAGGAAGAATTTTACAACTTCAAGGTAAGAGTATTATCTTAGATAAGTTCTCCTCCTCTTCACTTCCATCAAAGTAATTTCTTTTTATTATAGTAGGCCTCAATTTTGTTAACATTTGAGTTTGATGGTTTTATGAAATGTACTAACTTAAAGAAAAGAAAGTAAAATTATGTAATGGTCACCGACGGAAATTATATATTCAAAATTTATATATTTATTATTGTCACTCACAATAAAAATAAATATGTATTTTAATATAATTATAACTATAAAAAGTTAACATATATCTAATTAATATATAAACTTTTAGTTTTTAAAAAATTAATATTAAATTTTATGCAAATATTACTTATGATTTATATACTTATCCGGTCTAATAGGTGTATCTTATTATACTTATTTCAGATAATATATCGTATTATAGTTATTATATTTATTTTATATAAGTTGTTATATTATTAATATTACTCTTTTATTATATGAGTTAAAAGTGCAGAAAGACTTTATAAATATACATAGTATTTTTATTTTTTGTGGAATACTCATTTTAAAAACAATCACTTAAACTAATCATCTCTAAAAAAATTCTTACTCTACTTAAATATCAAAAAGTTTGAAACGATTCAATTTTAACTATCAGAAATATTTTAAATCACGACTAAAATCTTATCACCTATACAAATGTTCACGCTTCAGATCGGATAAGAACAATCGGAGACTATGATTTGATTATGGATTCCTCTTATGATCCCTTGTATTTACTTATAAATGATATATTGAAAAGGAAAGGCATAGAATGTTTGGAGGAATGAGAAAGCATATATGTAATTTCACCGACTTTACAGAAACTTGTTGAAGTTAGAAACAGCTGGCCACAAAGACCACGTGATTGTCGGCTTCAATAATCAGTGACATTCTGGATTTCTGATACGAAACTTCATCATCTCAGTGCCAATTCCAATGTAAGATAAGTTCGTAATGAAAATGTTTGCTAAAGATAACAAACAAACAAAACAACAATGGACCTTCAACTACATTGGAACATGTACACATCAACGTGTTCCACAAACTACAACCTTCTCTAAGTCAACATGGGTTGGGCCACACCTAACAATTGGACCTGTAGTGGCCTTTCTCAAATGAATTTGAGTTCAGAAAATCTTAAAAATGTTTGAAGAAAAAATGTAAAAACAAAAAACCACATTTGCTTGGAACACAAATTACATTCCACCAACTAAATTAAACCACCATTTTCATATTGATTTGTTTAACATTTATAAAATTTATTAATTCAATAGAAAAAAAATTGTTTTGTTTTGTTGTTTTGAGAGTAAATGAAGATATGGTGCATTTATCATTGAAAGTTTGGGGAAGAGTGCATAGTAGAATACCAGAAATAGTTGGAATCCTCTCCATTAGAAGGACATTTTTATTCCTTATTCAAACAGACTACCCCTGCCATGTTCTGGTCAACTCTGCTATTTGGATAAATAATGTGAACAATAATAATAATGATGAGTAAAAATAAGATTTTTTAAACTGTTTATTTAATAAATAAATAAAACATATAAAAGTTAAAGTAAAAAATTGGATAGAATTTACTTTTTTTTAATTGTCAATTAATGTGAAGACTAGTTAAGAATATAAGTAGTTTAACTAAAATCAAATATCAATATTTTATTGTTTAAATTGAAAAGTTTATAAATACAAAAATATAATTATTTAAATTTCATCTTACAAAAAAAAATCTTTAATCTATTTCTAGAATTTTGAATAATTTATTCCTTTTTCTTATATTAAAACACACCACAGTGATATTGATGGAAGGTAAAACACTATTCTTTTATCAAAAGTGAATTTTTGAGTAAGTTTCTCTTAGTCTTCTTTTCTTAAATTATAATTAACTACATGTGTAAGTTGTAATGCTTGCATGATTTGTTTTTGGATTAAGATGATTTTTTTCTAATTAGAACGTGTATATATATATATATTTGCAATCGAAATCGTTAGGTACGATTATCTAAAAAATAAAATTTGAAAATCAGAGTTTGAAATAGTCACTATAATTTATTCTAATGGAAAAACTAAAAATATAAAACAACGTCAGTAAAAGCCAAATTTTGGGTCCCTACAATATCTTATTGTTGTAAGATAATACCTTTAATTATATGTGCAAAGATCATGTGATTTTTAAAATGTTTATTTTTTTCAAAGATAATGAGAAAAGATAGTATAAAAGAAACAAAAATAATTTTTTGATTTGTTAGGTCCGACAAAGATTAATTATCGCTCTTACGTATTTTTATTTCAACACAATCAAATATAGAATTTTAAATTTGAATAGTCAAAAATTTTCCTTCTAATTTTAAACTAACTTTGATCCTATTTCTTAAACCAATTTTAACCCTATTTTTTTAGGTTTAGCAAAAATCAAACATAAATCTAGTAATTATATTCTAATAATATAGTTATAGTTGATTTGAAAATAATTTAGAAATATTTAATAAAAATATAAATTTTAATAAAATATCAGTATATATAATTATATAAAAATTAAATTTGATAAAGAATACAAAATTGTTCCATTTAAAAAAATGGGATAAGATTGAATCAAAATAACAAAAAATAAAAACTTAATTGAATATAAGACAATGTGTAACACTACTCTCACACACTAACTTAACACGTGAATTTTTTTTAAATTAAAGAAATAAAAATATAAATAAATCACAAATTAAGACATAGCATACGTGTTCATATGTTATTTAAATGGCATTATTAAAAATATTAAATTGATAAAAAAATATTTAAGCCTAAATAAATAAAGAGGAATATATTTCGATCAAGTTTCTTAATTTAGGTCTTCTAAATATCTTTGACCTCGTTCTAACACAATACATAATTGAACGGATTATAGAAATTTTTTCATATGATAACAATTCATTAGATCATATAATAACAATTAACAATTTATTGGATAGCCGTTTGATAAATCACCACATTCTTTAGGACTTTCATCAAGGACTTTTAAGTTAATTGCCTACATATATACCAGCATATACCTCACTTGATTTCCATTTTTTTAGAATGTATAGTGTCACATTCAACTCATTACTGCTGCAATGATAATAGACAAGAAAAGTAATCACGTTCAAATGATTAGTACTACATAGACTATATAGATCAGTCATGATAAAGTTCAAATATGTAAACTGTTTTTTGCCTCCTAACTTAATCCTGCTCTTAAAATATTGTTCTGACAATTAACAAGTGTCAATCCAAACATGTTAGGCCAGTCCCAAAACCAAATGTTGCATATATCGTGTGCATTATTGCACCAGTCAACCCCACTGAACTGTATTCAACCGCAAGCAACCCCACTGAACTTGTATCCATCAGCAAGCAACCAAACCAAGGGTTGCACATCAGTTTATGAACTACATGTGGGCATTTACTTCAAGCTCATAAACCGAACTTCCAAACATTATTATAATTTTTCAATTACATCCCGTCAGAGGAAGCCTATTTCATATTTCTGAATTTACAACTCATTGGCGAAGGAACATTCTGAAGGACATGAACCAAAACCAAAATGTTTGAATTCCAGAACATGACAATAGAATAAATTCCTCCAGCGGCCGATTTCTAACACAATCACAAATCGTAAAACTCCATTCTACTAAACTTCAACCTAAAGCTAACCAAAGACATCTATTTTACCACCACGAGATTTATGTCTGCAGGTGTTTTGGTGGTTCCAAAGAGTCAACAAAACATTCTGAAACCACCTAGAGGAAACTTCGGTCTCTTTCAGTCAGATTTACTCTGCTGTGTCTTGTATGATCCTCCGTTCTGTTGCTCACCATATGCCAAATCTTCCTTCAACTAAGTCAAAGCAACAGAGGAAGAAAAAAAGAGTTGATCATTGCAATATTGTACACCCAACAAAACTAGGCCCAAAACAAAAAGGTTAAGTGTCCACACAGTAAAACAAAAAATTCGTAGTCGTAACTAAAGTTTCAGGATGCAATCACATTTTTTCAACCACAAAGCCTTATAAATTTACCTTCTGAAGTATTTTCTTCTGATACCTATATCCCTGTGACAAACAAAGTATAGCAAATCAATATGACATTTGGAAAGACCATTCATGTATTTATGCAGCAAAAAGTAATTCCAGAGTGATGATATAACCTTGTCAGTTCCATAGATGTAATCACAGTATGTGAAAACTGAAGCAAAATTGCTATTACTTTGTCTTCCAACATAATGATGGTAATCATGATATTCAGCGCCACCGTAAAACGGAATATATTTTGTGATACTCCAGGGAAAGTCATACCTGAGACATGATAAAAGTAGGCAATATGATATAAAACCCCACATCTAAAAATTACAATACAGGAACTAAAGAATGAAGCGTTAACTTCTCATAAAGTGGGCAAAGGAAAAGGAAGGGAGGGGAGTATGCTAGTGTTTATCAATGACAAAGAAGGAGTGGCTACTGGTAAATTCTTAAAGACAATAATTAGAAAATTCAAGTTCGGCACCCCACAAGGATATTCCATCTCAACAAAATTAACCATAGTCCTAACTTTATTGGATGTTTATCAGAGCAAAAGTTGGCAAATGTTTGTCCTAAACAAATAACTTGATCAGCAAATTGTTGAGACAGCAAACACCAGAAAGATCCACTTGTCACCATGATTAAGAACATTAAAAAGTACTTGCACAATTTCAAATCCAACTTCTGGTCGTCAGATTAATGACAACAAACTAAAGCTTCCCAACAACAGTAACCTTCAATAAAATTTTGCTTACTGTTAAACTGCAGAGGTCCCACAAGTTAATGACCAAGTTTCTTCTTCAGCAGTGAAGTGTCAGCCAACGTAATAATTTCACATTATTAAATTATTACCAACAAATATAATGCTCATCAACCTTCTCCCAGACTGCTCGTATATCACTATGTTTAATCCATATTATTATTCATGTTTGCTTTATCATCCATGATGCACATCCAGTACAAACTCAACTCCATACCAAAAACAACTGATAGTGCATGTTTGGAAACACATTCTGAGGTCAAAATACATGTCTACACGGTGAAAAATGCAAAAACTAGAACTGGTGGCATTCACTTTGATGCTAAAAAACCACATATGAACTGTTTCCAAACGAACTAAGTTGTATTTGCATATTCCCACCCACCACAAATTCACATCCGAGCCAACCCAAAACCGAGTAATAGACTAACCCAAAAACAACTAATGGTCCGTGTTTGGAAACACGTTCTGAGACAAAAAAAAAAAAAAAAAAGAAAAAAAAATCCATTTCTAAAATGTGAAAAGTGCAAAAGTTAGAAAACTAGTAACATTCACTTCTATGTGAAAGACCACATCCATGATCCATTTCTAAACATACTTGGTCATTGGTACAGACGTGCATGATAATAAGACAAGGTCTGCCAGACACACATCTGTGATCCGTTTCTAAACACGCACAAAGACGCATTTGCATATCCACGTCCAAATGGAACAAAATGTGTTACCAAACATGTAGATTATAGGATATAGTTGGATTAGCATATCCACATCCAATGGTACAAAATGAGTTACTAAACAAGTGTGTTATAAGATAGGGTGTGGTAGATACAAATCCACAATCCGTTTCTAAATACACATTTATAGCGTGTTTGTTTTTCTCATCAAATCAATTATTATTCAGGTCCAATTTTCACATCCGCATAGAAACTACTCTGTTCAGTTTCATGTTTTCACGTACCTCTTTTGGTTTCATATAAGGTTTAAAAAAATAAACAAAACATTTTTTTTAACCAAGGAGAAAATATCAGATTGTCTTTCAGCAGAAAGACAAGATTCTCTCCATTTCTTCAATTACTAAGGCATCCGGAAAATAAATGAAATGGACAGGATCTTTTATTGTGTGGAAAATGCTGCCTAAACAAAATCTCTTCTCCACGTAATTACTGTCTTTTAGGGACACCCTAAAATGCAGCACGAGCAACATATATAAATGTGGTAAGTGCAACGAAATTGAAAGAGAAAAAGAAAAAACTATCCTCCTGAAACTTTTGTAATCTTCTTAGAGAAAGAAATAAAGTGAGACGGGTTAAAATAAAGCAAAAAAAAAAAAAACGAAGGATGCGAAACAGATGCTAGGATCCATATAGGATAACAATCAAAGGAAAAGCAAGACTCTATCAGTGAGCGAAAATAAATTAAGGTGAGTGAGGGGGCGGTACCCGCTGTGCGTATCAATGGCCTCAATCTGGCGCAAGGCTATCCACAACCAAAAGGTAATAATGTGGCCAGGAACCATGGCAGGACCGAGAAAAGAGGGAATCCCGAGGATCAAGATCTCAGCCCAGTGGGCATAGGGCGCCGCGAATCCAATGGGAGCAGCGTATTCATGGTGAACGCGGTGAATCTTCTCGTAACCCCAACCGTTGTGCAGAAATCTGTGGATCCAGTAATTGGTGTAATCCTCCACTAGAAAGTACACCAGCAGCTGAGCCAGGATCTCCCACCCCGACGGCAATGGCAACCCAGTCCTGATCCCAATCATCTGAAAAAGTAAATTAAAAAAACAATAAATTAAGTAATAGATAAGTAAACAAATCAGGTGATTTAACTGGTGAGGGGTGAGGATGAGTGAAACCTTGATGGAAGGATAAGAGACGAGCTGGAGGGGACCGACAACGAGGAAGAACATGCGCATGACGTCCTTGTAACATCTGAACATTTCGTCGAGGGACAAGCGAACCTTGGGCTGGATCTTGTAGGAGTCGAAAAAGGAGAGACGCTTGAGTTCAAGAAAGACGAGGGGGAGGGGGACGAGGGAGAAGATGAGGAAGAGGAAGAGAATGTTGTGGCAGTAGAGGAAGTAATCGGACTTGGTGGCGGAGTAGTTGAACCAGAGGGTCTCGGCGAAGGTGAGGTTGCGCCCCAGCGCCGCCTCGACCTCCGGAACGGAAGCGTAGGGAAGCATTGTGACGGGAACCCTAGGGCTGCCGGCGGCGGTGGTATGTTTGTGTTTGTGATAGGGATTGGGAAGGTGAGTGGAAGAGGTGAGAGGAGGTGAGAAAGGGCAGAGTGGCGTGATTTGGTTTGGGGACGTGGTGGATGCTGCGCTGGACGTTTGTCTGTTGCAGATATTTGCGGGAATTTTCAAAATGCAGACCACCCCTATTTATACACTCCAACTCTCTTCTTCTCTATGTCGTATCCTTGTATATATATATATATATACATCAATGAATCACACACACACACACACACCATGATGCCACCGTTTTCTCTCCCAGCATTGTTTATCTACTACAACATTATAACCTAAAAATTATATATATTTTAATAATCAAATCAATTATTTTTTTATCTATAAACACCATAATCTTCAATTCGGTCCAGCTTACACTTTTTTTCCTTCCATTGCTTTTGTTAAACCTGCCTGTGTCATTCCATGAAATCTGAAAATTTTATAATGAGGTTAATTTCCTGCAATTTTTTTATATTCAACATTTTCTTGTGGTGACCGTTCGAATATTCATTTTGACTAATAATAATATATAGACAATTTACTTCGTCATCTACACAAAGATTTAGTCCTACCACTCGTTTTCTTAATATCTTCTCCTTTTGTTTTTCTTTTTTCCTTTGAACAAAAACATTTTTTTCCTATTTGGCATTATTGTTTTGTTCTCTTTTCTGTGGGCCTGTAGCCATATGTATGTAATAAACTAATTATTATGGGTCTTAAAATATATGTTCTGTCCTAATTGGATTATTTGGTGCATGTCTACAAAAAAATATTGTAACTTTGTACCATCCAATTAATTAGCTGCATTGGAGAAGATATATATTATATATCAATGTATTTTTTATTTAAGAAAATAATGAAATATTTATGATTATTGCTAGGATTTTTTTCTTGAATATTTACAGAAGTATATTTTTTTAAAATTATGAAGAAAATGATTACTAGGTTAAAAATTAAACCTTTTAATAAAACACAAACTCATGAAAATATAATTACTGTAAAAGAACTTGCATGGAACAGCTAGTATGGACCAAAAAGTATAATTATAACAGTAGGGATTTTTTCTTGTTGTTACTAACAATGTAATAGGACAAATGATACGCTTTGATAAGAAAAAATGAAAAGTGTATTATTTAATGTGTTTGAAATTTATCTTTTGAATCTTTAATACTATTAAATGATTATAATTAATTTCATTCAATGTTTTTTTACAGTCTCTTGATAAGTTTTTATCACAAAAAGAAATTAAAAAAAATGTAAAAATTTTACTATGAGATAGTAATATTAAAAGATATGGCATTAATAAATGTAAATATTGATATAATAAATTAAAATGGAAAGAAAGAAAAAGTCATAATGAGAAGACAAAATGTTGCTTTAAACTAATATTAACAAATTAATTGTGTGTGCATGTATACGTATCTGTATGTGTGAATGAGTGGATATGCATATGTATATGTATGTGGTTGGGTGTGTCTGCACGCGTATGTGTGTGTGAAATGTGGGTGTGAGTGTGTGTAAATATGACCTCTCATCAAAAATTACACTTCATCTGTTATAAATATTTATTCAAAAATTAATTTCAAATAGATTTGTAGCATGATGTGCAAATCTCCTTTTTTTCACTTATCTTGATTTACATGATCTAAATTATCAATGAAACTAATAATTTTTTTAAAAAAGTTTTTGTTCTTTATATTATGATCATCGAGCGTTCGATTATGGTCTAAAAACTATTATGCTCTCTTATTGATGAAGTGTTGTATAAATGTTTGAGTGATCATATAATCCAACAAATTATATAGATTATATTCACTTGGATGCTTAATATCCACTTGTTTGATTAAGGATGTTTATTCTACCATCATCATTAAGTGATCACTTACCATTTGACCAATAAGATTCTAAAAGAGAGAATAGTTTTGACTATCATTCAAGCTTTAAGTCATAACTTAAGTTGTATATTATGTTTCCTGTGCATTCATGTTGACACTCGAGTGACATTGCTTAAATAATAATGTACAACTTAAACAATATACCTTCAAAATCACATAACTCTGTGATTTATCATATTTATAATATTATTACTATAAATGTATACCTCCTTTTAAATATTCATAACAATTATTATAGTTCCTTTTCAAACTTTATATTAATTTTCAATTTCCCACAACAACTTTCAATAAATATATACAATTATACTATAATTTTTTTTTCACCATATCCAAGTGTATACAATATTTTTCAAACAACCACATTACTTCATGAACAATATATTTTATCCATATGATTTAACACAATGATCAATAGAATAGACGTACTCAAGCACTATAAGAATTTTATTTATTTATGGTGTAATATTACCAAATGACTTGGACAGGTGGTGATGACGTAGTGACTGGATGCCAACAAAAAGGTAGAAGAGGAAAAAAGAGGAAGGACACCTTATCACACATTTTATCGACATATTTAAGGTCGTTGGTAATTACTAAAGATGGCAAATAAACCTGGTCCCGTGGGTATTATCCGAACCTGTTCCCATCGTGGGTATTATCCGAACCTGTCCCCATTTTGACAGAGAATCCCCGCATCGACTGGGTATGACTATGAGTATGGAGAATCCTTGACTTTTTCAATTAGGTATGAGGATGTACATATCCTCGCCATAATACTCGTCCCCACCATATCTCCATTCTCGTTTAAATTATTACAATATTCACAATTAAGTAACCCTATATATATATATATATATATATATATATATATATATATATATATATATATATATATTTTTTATTTTTTATTGCTCTTAATTATTTGGTTTGTCATGAAACTCATTTGCATCTCCAATATATTTTCCATCTTATCATAACATTTATGTAATTATGTTAAAATGATGTATATCAATTAAAAAAAATTATATCACGCATTTCAATATTTCTATTATTTTTTAATATATTTTTTTATTGTATATTTTCCTTTCACATGAAAATGTTTAATACTCTCAATTTAAGTGTTTAATAGCATAAACCTTTCATCTACTAGGTAATATAAAAAAAATCTTTACTTATTATTATTATTATTATTATTATTATTTGTTTCATTTCAAAAACTCTTTTGTGTTGCTAAAATAATTTTTGTTATTTCTCAACCATTGAGTATATGTGTTGATATTAGAAAAGTTTTCTTAGATCTTTAAGGTATTTTTCATCTTATCATACTCTTAATTATACATTTGTTTTTCTTTGTGCGATTTCTTTCAATAGTCTATCAAATTGTTTATAAGACCCACATTTGTTAATTTTTTAATTTTTTTATTTGTTGTTTATTTTCATTATGTAGAATACTATTTTGATATATTTCATCTAATTGTTTGTTATTTTGTAACTCATTATCAACCATACTGTAATTTTTTCACTATAATTGTATAAATAACTTTTATTTACTACAATATAAAAATTTAATGTAATTTTCATGAATATTTTTCTATCACCATCCAACATACATTGAGTTCAAAAGATACAAGATCTATTTTAACATTTTATTATTATGTTTATTATTTGTTCTTTGCGTCATTTTGATCAAGCGATATGTTATAACTTTTATTAGTGTATAAAAAAGAAATTCATTAGAATTTTAAAAATTGAAGTAAACAAATATTAAAAATATATTTTAATTTGAATATTTGTTTTCCTTTTATATTTTTTTAAAAATATTTTTAAATTTCGCCAACTAGGTTTCATTAATATTTGCAAATTTAATAAATGTTTTGGTTCTCATGAAATTTTATTTGGTATTCTAATCTAAAATGTAAACAATTATAATTTATTTCAAAGTATTTGATATCGAAGAAACAACCATCATCCTAATATTGAATATTTGATAATATTATGTTTCTTTTACCGTAATTTTTTATTATTTTATAAAGATTAATTAAAATTAATATTGAAAACGGGTACGGGTGGGTACGAGATTATACTTGTTACCCGATAGGATGAGGATGGGACAAAAGTTTGATATCCGTTGGGTTTGGGTATGGAGATGAGGATGAATTTTTTCTACGGGAATGAGTATGGAATAGCGAAACTCGTCTCCACTTCGCCTCGTTGCCATCCTTAGTAATTACCAACGTATTTGAGAATGTTAGCAATTACCGATGGATGTTTATATCCATTGGTAAACTTTACTGACGAATTTCTGTCCATCGATAATCAGTCAGTAAACACGATTTATCGACAAATATATGTTATTACCAACTAGTAATGATTCTCAATAATATACAATTTTCATGTAGTAAAGAAAATTCCTCTTTTACTTATACATAGTTTGCCTACAAGCAAAATCATTAATGCACACCTTCAAAATCAAAATTGCACTAATGAAATGTTTAACTTTATATCATCAATCGTTTTCCTTGATAAGAATAAAAAGGAAAAAAAAAAACAATAACAAGTGTTTACTCCGATCAATAATTTGATAGAACCATGTTGATTTACCATTTACTATATCTTCAAAAGATATAATTTAGAGCTGTTAAAACGGGTAACCCGACCTGACCTGCCTCGACCCACCACGGGTTGATGATTTAGTGAGCCAACCCAATCCGGCTCACTTTTTAGCGAGCTAAAAAAATTTGAACCCGGCCTGGCCCACCACGGGTTGGCGGGTTAAACGGGTTGGCTCACAAGTTCACTTAATTAAGAAAATATTATTTTTTTTTTATTTTTTTTTTCAATCAAAACTAAATTGTGATTCTAATTAAAATCTAAATAAACTTTAATAAATTCCAAATACAAACAAAAATAAAAAAATACAAATTATTTATATGTTGGATAAAAAAAAAACCTAACATGACCCAAATGTAAAGTCTAACTTAATAAAAAATAAATAAAGAATACTTGTGTGACCCTTTTATCTGCGGATTGGTGAGCCAACCCGGCTCACCACGGGTTCAACCCGGATGAGTCAGGTTCTAAGTGAGTCGGGTCAAAAATCAACCCATATTGAAATTTGTAAAAAAAATTTAACCCAACCCGGCCCGAACCCGTGGTGAGCTGAGTTGGCTCGCGGATTTCAACCCATTTTGACAGTTCTAATATAATTTATATAAAGAAGATATAACTTTTGAATTTAGAAATAAATATAATTTTAGAAATATTAAGTTCTAATGAAATAACGAATGAAATTGTTGTAATATTTATAAACCATTCTTATCTTTATTCTACTAAAAATAATATTTCTAAAAAGTTAATTTCCTACAAAGATAAGAATTTTACTTTTTTTATTAAATATTAAAATTGTTTGATATTTCACCAAAAAATTTAATATCATATAATACGTTTGTTTATATATGTTAATTAAGGGTGACAATGCAAATCTCGTTGGTGAACTAGCACGCAATGGAAAGTACGAGGCAAGTTGAGATCCCGAGCCTGTTGGCCCACACAAGTTTGACTCGTGCAGACTTATGATGGACCGGATCGGACATGCCCATTTGCCCATAATAAATTTTCCCTAAATGAAAACCTAATTTTCAAAATGTGTAAGCCATTTAAATAGGGTTTTTTTTTCGCTCCAATTTCTAAAGTTGTATTTTAAAAACACATTGTCATTTGATTCATGGTAGAGTAGATAGAAAAGGTTTTAAATTGAGCCATTTGATTCATGTTGCAGTAAATAAAAAAATTGTTGGGCCACAGTTAAATGCATGGTGCAGTAGAAATTTTTTTAAATTCATGATACAACAGAAACATAATTGTGAGCCAGCTCGCGAGCCCACAGACCATAACGAATGTGGGGAAACCCACAATTTTTGGCCAATTTTTGTACAACAAGGCGAGCTAGCCTGACTTGTATTTTGTAGACCTAATTTAGGATGTTGCCTAAACAGACTATATTGTCTCACATTATCACCCCTAATGTAAATATTGATTATAAGATTGCTTAATTTAGAGATTACATAAATATTTAGTAAGCTTAATATTGAATTAATATCAAAGTATTTCTTAGGTAAAATAATAAAATGTAATATCTATATAAATAGTTGCAAATACATATTTAATAAGAAATACGTTTAAATAATTTGATTTTTTCTTTTAAGTTATCAGTAGAATAAAATAAAATAATTTCAATTCATGTAATTAAATGATTGTATATAATAAAATTTATGAGAAGCTATTTCAATGGAAAAAAGACGATGACTTAGGACCTTTTCGTTTTTGAGGATTTTCTGTTTCAATGGAAATCAAAGGATGGATTAGCAAGAAAGTAAGGTGTTCATTTTGGATGATATATGGACGAGTGTTTACAATGATTTTGAGGATGAATGTTTTTTTTTATCTTGCGTGTGTAGAACGGATTTGAAGGATTGCTTCAGCAAATGACCCTTTTACCCATTGTGTGGACATTGGAATGAAGTTGAATCCCAATAATGTTGGATCCAATCCAATGCAACTGGATCGATCCCAATGATGTTGGATCCAAACCAATGCAACTAGATCGATCCCAATGATGTTGGATCCAATCCCATGATGTTTAGATTCGATTCCAAGTTTATATATGTATACATATATATATATATATATATATATATATATATATATATATATATATATATATATATATATATATATATATATATATATATATATATATCTATATATATATATTATTTTT
>Ga0214544_1000442_pt1 | contig 75149 bp, 33 predicted proteins | sample CNSS3metaG_FD_160074 | JGI IMG/M metagenome (GOLD analysis project Ga0214544, IMG submission 160074) | Root nodule microbial communities from cowpea collected in UCLA plant growth center, Los Angeles, California, USA - CNSS3 | ecosystem: Host-associated > Plants > Roots > Nodule | place: USA... | reverse complement strand
AGTCCATTTTTTTTTAATTTTCAATTTCATCCTCTCCAAATTGAGATCAAATTTAACTTTTATATAAATTTTATAATGATATTTTTATTAAACATTTTAATAATATTAAGTTTATTTTATATTTTGTTTTAAAATTTTAAAATATTTATTTTAACTTGTTACAAAATTGTTTTAAATAATTTATATACAAATGTTAGAGTTGGTTTAAAATTAACAATTTTATAAATTTAAATATAAAATTTTAAAACAATTTTGTAAAAAGTTAAAATAAATATATTTAAAAAAATGGACTGAAATGCAATAAAAATAACAAATATATGGACTAAATTGAGATTCAGACAATGATTTGACACATGTCACCTTACTGACTTGACACGTGGCACAATATTGACTTGACACGTGGCACAATATTTACGTAACACGTGTCATGAATAATTTCCAAAAAAAAATTCAAAAAAAATTAAAAAATTCAAAAAAATGTGAAGCTGACACGTGACACATCTTTAACACCGTTAACTCTATACTAACGGAATGGACCTAATTGTTACACATTTTTAAAAATATGGACCTAATTGAGACTAAAAAAAATCTTAGGACCTATTTGAGATTTTTCAACAAAAACATGAACCAAGGGAGTATTTTAACCTTATATTATTAACTTTATTATGACATAATTTATTATCATATATATTTTCAGGATATTTTAGTCTTTTATTTTATTTTTCCTATGATTATCACTTGTACAATCTATAAAAGTATTATTATTATTATTATTATTATTATTATTATTATTATTATTATAATTACTAAATAGTTTATCATATTTGGATCATGACATCACGAAATTATATCATCTTATTTTATTTATTTTTAGTACGTATTTGGATGAGAAAAAATTCTAGTGCGTATAATGGAGGAAAAGTTTATGGTATTATTTGGATAAAAGAATATATGATGTCATTTAAGTAAATTTAATATGAAAGTTTATGTATAACACGATGGATATATAAAATAAAAAATATATTGTAATGAATACAATTAGATGATTATCATTTCATACATGAAAATAAATATTATATAAAATTAAATGTAACTAATAGAAATTAGTTTAAAATAAAATTGAATTTGTTATTATAAAAAATTTATTATAATAATAATGATAATTATTATTATTATTTTACTGTTAATATTTATTTTATTATTATTACTATTATTTGGTTCATCTTCAACCATATTCGATGATGAATTTTGATCAAAAATTTGGAAAGGTGTCAAAATAATATATTCAAAATTTATATATTTAATCATTGTCACAAATATAACAAGAGTATATATAATTTAGTATTGACATCTCCTTGTATGTTTCTCCTTAAAAAAAATGATAATTTTGAAATTGTATTTGATATGAAACTCATATTAAATAAGTTTTCTAATCTCATCTCTTTTACTTAGTGGATATTCTAATATTTGAGAACCTTTTCCATAAATAAGTTCCAGAGAATTAAAGGATTAATATGAAACTTGCCACGTGAAATTCTTTGATTCTTAAAAAAGGGTTATCTAATTCAACAATTAGATCCTTATTATAATGTTTTCATGTTTGAAAATATGTGAATAAGTAAATTCGTATTGTTTTCATCTTCACTCACATATCTTTCATTTTATCACTCTAAAATAAATGAACAAATATATTGTTTTATTATTCATCAATGTACCTATTTAAAAATAAAATAAGATTACAACATAATTTATAAAAATATAATCGAAAATTGAGAAATGTAATTAATGAAAAAAAAATATGATAATCAAGTTAGGTTTAAAAATAGTTATGAAAAAACATACAATACATAACTTTTCCTTCTATGTCCATCCAAAAATATATAAAAAATTCATAAGATAAAAACAATGTTGAATATCAAACTAATATTTCACTATCAAGATACAAGAGAGAGTTATCTTTTTTATCTTACAAAATGAAAGAGAACAAATGAAAAAACGAGAGCAGAGAAAATAATTTTTTGTCTAACTTTATTTATTTTTTTTTTCAAAAACAAAAGAATTTGTGCAAGAGTAGAAGATGAATACAAAAAATCGATGAGAGAAAATCAAGAAAACATCTCAATAAATTTTATTTTTCTCTATTATATTTATTTTTATATTTTATTGTTTATTAATATTAAATATTATATTTTATAAAAGAAATAAAAGTTTATCTAAAAAATCAATTTAAAAAAAAGTTAGAAATTTTGGGGGAGGGCATGCCCCTCTATAACCCTGTGAAGATTCGTCTCTGATCATACTACACCCACACACCACATTTAACATCCATGCATCAAAACCACATCATACCATAATCAAGTTCAAATGAGCAAAATATATGGGACAAGAAAAATTCACTTTCAGTTTTCATCCCTTAAAATCTCTGCACGGATCATTGATGATCTTTCTCCCTCATATATGCACTTGCAAATCATCCCAAATCGATTGAAGCAATCGAAGTTCATAATTTCTCTTCCTTTCTTACCAACATGACATACTCCAAAACAAATACACACTTAGGCTTTTATCACTTCAAAAAATGTATTTAAAGAAAGGTGACAAGATATATTTGGTCTCAATTTGGAGAGAGACAATATTGTCTAATTTTGAAAAAGAAAATTGGACTAAATTGAATGAAGATAATGACACTTGCCATTCACACTAACAAGTGATATTGTCCTCTCACATAACATATCAAAAAAGACATGGGAGAGAAGATATTGCAAAAAGATTAAAAAATAAATAAAAAATCACATATTGACACGTGATATGTCCTTAATACCTTAAATGATTTGTTTTAAAATAATCTAATTAAAACTTAAAACTTAATTAAAACAAAAAGTTCAATCCTTACCAACTCATCTTTCCAACAAAAGTGAGGATCACACAAGCGGTTAAGAAAAAAAAAAGTAGATATAAGAATTTTAATGTAGTTCAATAAAGGGTAAAATAGTATATTAAAAGTTAGAGGGTGCAGAAAGAAAAACAGGATGTGCTGGGAGAAATATACCAAACAAAACCATGAAAGAAAATAAACTATGGCGGTGGCACAAGTTAGAGGTGCAGAAAGAAGCCTCCAATGAATATAGTGATGGATGCAAACTCTATTGGGCCTCTACAGAAGTCAGTTTTCACACCATTCGGTGTGTGAAAAAAACAAAATAGCCCACGATAGATAACAATAAGTAAGTTTAACAATTTATAAATAGGAAGACTCGTATATAAATTCATTGTATTAATATTTTTTTGTTGAAAATAGTATTTATGATATCTTACATGAACATATTCACGTCTCTGTCGTCTCGAATATCTCTTCTTAAAATAATCTCATCATAATACTAGTGCCAATAATTCATTCTAGTGACTGTTCAAATGAAATATGATATAAAATAGTCGAAGAATCTTAAACATAACTATTTGATGCATATTTACATTATTATTACTTAGCAAGTCCTTAAAGGATCCAGTAAACAAAAGACAATATTTATATATTATCTGAACTTCCTTAAATACAATAATGGTGTGTTTGGATGGACTATTTTAATGAAGTAATTCATCTTTTTTTGAAGAATTTAGATTTTTTTGTAATTAAATGTTTTGTTTTGATAGAGAAATTAAAAAGCATTTAAAATGCATGCATTTTTTTGAAGTATTTCAATTAGTTAAATTAAAAGAAATTCAAATATCCTAACAAACACATGGAATTTGAAATTCTTTTCACTCAACATCACACTCTAAACTCAATTCCATACGGATCTAACAAATTCGACAACCATGACGGGTTAGGCTGGCCAAACGAACTAGAGGGATTAGAGGAGCCTAACGACCCAGTCTAGCTCGTTTGGGTTTCTTAACCGACTTGGTCCGGTTGGGTCGTCGGGTCGGCCCAATCCATTTGGGTTGTCGAGTCTGTTTCCAAATTTGTCTTGAACTCAAAACATAATTAAGCCTAGAATAAATATTGTTAAAATGAAATTTTATCTCACAAAAAATTTAACTATTTTATTCAAATAAGAAATTGAAATATAAGGTATTTTAATTTCTTTATCTAAACAAGTTATTTAGAAAATAAAAAGAATCTAATTATAAACAATTTAAATACAATGCATTTTAATTTATCAACATTGTTAGAATGTTTCATCCAAACACAAGTTAAAGATTTTTAACATATATATAATAATATTTGTAATATAAACATAATTCATTGACAACAACATCGTTAACATGTTACTCATAGGTCTAAGAAAGTTATAAATTCATGTTATTACAAATAGTACACACCATCTAATAGTCACTTATACTCGTTTAAATCTCTTATACAAAGATTGCTCGACCAAATGTGATAAAAATATTAAATCTAAGGGTTTGTCATCATAGTAACAACTCAAACAAGTGTGATATAATATTGTTAAAAAATCTTAAAATTGGGGAGTTTCTTAGTTCAATTTCATAAAAAATATGTTCCCTTATAATGATAGTATAAAAGAATAATCATATGTAAAGACTCACATTTTAAAAGAAAGGTTATTAGAAATTCAGAATGAGTTACGAGTCAAAATAAATAAATTAAATAGTATATAAAGAAAAAAAATCTATAAACTGATTCTGTTAAGATTTTGAACTGTCAAATCTTTTAGGTGTTTTTCCCTTAAAAAAACCATCTCATTCAGATTGTCTTAAAATTTTAATTTAATTTATTGTATTTTAAAAATGAATGTGATATTGTTTTAAGAACAAAACCTAAAAATTTAAACACATAAATTGGGCCTGTTGTTTGGTTTGTAATAATAGGCAGTCAACTAAATTTGGACTGATAAGTGGTTCCAAATAGCAAGAAGGCACAATTTAGAAGCAAGCCTAGAGACAATTACTAGGATGAACAGAAGAGAAGAAAAGGAAAACCCAACAAACCAAACAAACAAAGAGCACTCATCGAAAGTAACGAAACCAACCTACGAATCAAAGATTGATTAAACGGCGCATTTATTTCCTATAAAGAGTGCAGTTATCACGCTCTCAACCATTTCATTTCTTCCAACACATTCTTTCTTCCTCTCTTCTCTTCAGATCTCTCTTCTCTTCTCTAATGGCTTCCTTCACTGCAACCTCTTTCTCCCTCACCTCATTCAACACAACAAAAACACTGGTATTTTCTTCATTTTTTCTTTCTTCTATGTCCATGCACCAAATTCCTTCATTCATTATGTGTACCGTTAGTTTTTCATATTTTCTTCACATGGTTTACTCTGTTTCTCTCATCACATCACAGATAAAGTAAAATTTGAGTTTTTATATTCATTTAACGCACTCATTTGGTTTTGCTTGTTGGATGAAAAATCAGGTACCTGGTTGCAGGATCTCTAACTCTGGTTCAGCTTTGGTTTCTCTCAAGGGGAGAACTTTTCCACCCATTATTCTGCAGAGTAGAGTACCTCGCTTCCAAATTGCATGTGCTGTAAGTGTAACACCACGAATTTATCAATTGCTTGGAGTTATCTATGACGGCTTGTACTTGTAATTTTTTCTGATTTCATAGATTTTTGTGTTACTGTGTGTTGATCAGGCCAAACCAGAAACTGTAGAGAAGGTTTGTGACATAGTGAAGAAACAATTGGCATTACCAGATGGATCTACTGTCACCGGAGACTCCAAATTTTCTGCACTTGGAGCAGATTCTCTTGACACGGTATTACCAAATTGTCTTCACACACAAAATTTCTCTTATCACCACATTCTCTGCTTGTTTTTTTTTTCCTCTTTCTATGTTATGCAGAATGGAAGTAAAAACAAAGTAATACCAGTTTTCCTTTTCACTTATGTATTTTGCATTACTCTACATGAGATGAAAATAAGAACACAACATAGATTTCATCACGATGAATGTATTGGGTCATAATTTAGAGTTTGTGCAGGTGGAGATTGTGATGGGTCTGGAGGAGGAATTTGGTATCAGTGTGGAAGAAGAAAGCGCGCAGAACATTAGCACCGTTCAAGACGCAGCAGATATGATTGATAAGCTGCTTGAAAGCAAGAGTGCTTAAACCACCAGCAAAGTTATTTTGCTGAAGAATCTTAAATTTTATATTTGGTTTTTTGTGTTTTCTGTGTTTCATTGGTCTTCAATTAAATGCTACGTGGTTTTTAAATATTGAAATTTATCTTACTTTTTACTCTCCAGTACATACATATCTGAACTTGAAATTTGTTATGGCGAACAAGATTGTGCGGTGACTTGTTAAAAACCGGCAAACCGCGTTTGAAGCCGAAAATATGTGCTGAGGACACCAATACCAAACCAAACCAAGTGGTGGTGATCTTTTTAGTTAGTTGCAGGATTATAGGATGCTAATACTTCAAAAGAAAATTTGCATGTAAATAATAATATATCATTCAAAGAAAAAAAAAATAATATATATATATAAGTATTTTTTTTATAATAATTAAATGATGATAAGACTAGTTTAATTTGAACCTTATTGATCATAAAAAAAATCATTATATTTACATTAATCATTATGTTAAAATAAATTTTAATAATTTAATTAATTTTTTATTATTATTTTCTTATATATATATTACAATAGTTACACATATGTATTCAATTACTTTTTTAAATATTAATAATTAATAATTATTATAATAATTAGTATTATAGAATAATATTATTATTATTTTTAAAATAAATATTTTGTGTAAGTGAATTAATTATATAAAATAAAATAAATTTAAATAAACGTAAAAATACAAATTAAATAGTTTATATTATAAATTATTTCAAGTTATCATTGAGAATAATAATAATAATTTATTTTAAGTTATTAATGATAATATTAATAAATTATATTTTTCTAATTTTAAATAATATATTTTTTTTTATTTGAATATCATCTATTTTATTTATATTGAAGGGTAAAATGATAATCATATAATTTACTCTATTAAAAATTATAATTTATTAAATTTTATTAATCATATCATACATAAATTTTCATAAACTCTTTAATTATATCTACTCAAATTATACAATATATCTTTTTCATCAAAAGAACCCTATCTTTATCTACAAATTAACTCAAATAAATGCAAATTCACTATCATAAATTTACACCCTAATCAAAACACAATATAAATTTAATCATATCACATCAATAATTAATCTCCTCTTATATTTATTTTTCTTTAATTATTTGTTATCTCTTGGATTTATGTTAATATTAGAAGGTTCTTTTACTTTTCTTTCATAATTTTTATATAAATTTAATAACAGGAGTAAAAACATAATATTATTTAACTCTTTTTGAAATAAAGTTAAAATATATTATATGCTACAAAATAAAAAAGAGATGTGATCTTTTTAAATATATATTTTTTCCTGAAATAAAAATAAGAAAATATTTTATAATAACAATATTAGGCACAACAATAATTAATACTGTTCCAACGTATTTTCATTCATAATTAGAGATATCGAACTATATTCTAACATGTAAGCCAACCTGGCTCATATTGGATTTGAACTGAGTTGGATTGAAAAAGATTCAATTTTTTAAAGGGTGGGTTTAACTAAATCCAACTCACTTAACCCATGGGTTCGAATCGGATTAAGGGTGGGTTGACACACTTAACCCACCAACATTTTTAATTTTTTTTGTTATAATTATTTACTACTTCTAATTATATAGTTTAATAATTTCATATTTTAAAATGTTGAAATGTTGTTCAATAATATTTGAATAGTTTGATTGTTTAATCAATTTTTTTGTCAAATTATATATGTCGATACTCTAATATTTAACTATTATTTTTATAATAATATTTTAAGAATTAAGTGAAGATTTTGATTCCACTATTATAAAAAATAAAATAAGTCATTTTTATCTTATTGTAATGCAATAAATATATAAATAAATTACAAAAAAAATATATTTGAAGTGAGTCAACTTACTAACCCACCAACATGTGGTAGGTTGGACCGAGTTGCAAAATTTCTGAATTGCCAAAAAGTAAATCAGGTTGAGGTGACCATTTTTTAGCTCAACCCGTGGTGAGCCAACCTGTGAGTCGGGTTAGCTCACTTTGACACCCCTATGTACAAATGTTAAGTTTACGTAGTTCTACAAAATTATTTGAGAAGATTTTTTTTTTGGATAAATCGAAAAGGACCGACATTGGTTTTATTGTTTTTCATTCACAATGAAAAATAAGAGATGTAGTTCTTAAAAAGAATAAAGTTGTTGAAGTGTTGATTTGAATTTTTAAATTTAAAAAGCTTGTTATTTTACAAATTATTTTAAAAAAAGTTAGACGTGAGCGATCATACAATCATGACTTAAATGAAATATCTCCTTAAACACTTCAAAATTCACTGATTGAGGGTATCAAACAAAAATCTAAACTTAAACAATACCAATTCTTTAGAATTGCTAATTTACCGATTGTGGGTATTAGATGAAAAAATTATATTAGTGATTTAGAAATGCATTTGATTAGGTGTTTCTTATTTTTTTCAACTATAAAAAAAGCTAAATCGCTTGAATCCCCAACAATATTCTGATCCTGCTTCATAAATTTGTTCATGTCAAAGCATAACAATTATTTTACTTTATATTTGAGATTGAAATAAAATGAAACTCCAATTAAATAGGTAAGGACCATTTAAACATAAAAAACAAAAACTCCAAACTCAATGTGTTTTGTAAAACACTAACCTCACACTAATGATTAAGTGCCAACTAAGTACTTGTAGAAAACTTATTAAACCAAGGACGTGGTGCTTGTTTAAGGCCATAAAGAGCTTTTTGAAGTTTGCAAACTTCACCAGATTTGTGAGAGACACATGGTGGTGGAATCATGTAAACTTCTTCATGTATATCCCCATTCAAAAAGGCATTTTCCACACCAATTTGAAAAATCTTCCATTGAAAAACAGAAGGAACAACAATCAAGGTACGAATAATAGTCATTTCTGTCGCAAACACAAATGTTTCTCCATAATTCATTCCATATTCTTAGGTATATCTTTTAACAACAAGTATAGTTTTATACCTTTCAACTGAGCAATCTAAGTTTGTACACCCAACGAGATCCAATAGACATTTTTCTGGTGGCAATGGAACTAGATCACATGTATGAGTCTGATGTTGAGTACTAAGTTCCTTAGCCATACCATTATGCTAATGTGGACCACAAACAACCTCTTTATAAGATGAAGAAGACTTATGAAGACGATGAATATAGGCAATAAAAGCACAAAATGAACCGGAATAAGAGAAAAAAACAAAATTTGGTCGTTAAGTAGTCTTACGATTACGACTAGGTCGAACATGTGGCAAAAGAACCACAACCTCATAAGATGATTGAGCAAGCGTAGTGGGAGAATCAACAAGTACAATTAGGGATGACAAAAATATTCGTGTCCGCAAACAAATTTTGCGGCGGTAAGCCTTGTTTAATTTTGTGATTAATGTTAATGATTAGTAATCAGCACAAATTAAACAAACCCTAAACCACAAAATTAAACAAACACTACCTCCGCGATGAAGATGTAAACTGCGACAATATCTTCACAAAACAAAAAACAATCTTTGATGGTTGGTCATGCACAGCCTCTGAAATTCCCAATTCAAAGAAATCTCCATATTGTAATGAATTCCTAAACCCAATTCAACAAATTATAAACCCTAAAACCCTCTAATTAAAATTAAAAGGCCAGCACAATAAAATAACGGCCACATCATTGAACAGTGCTCCACGTCACAAAAACGAACCACGCTGGTCACTATTCCTTTAACTATTTAGACGAAGTTAGAAAAAATGATCTAATTGAATGGAATTAACGAAAAGTATAATCAAATTAAAAACAATTTCAAAAGTACGACCAAACTGAAAAAACTTCACAAAAACTATGACCAAATGACTATTTAAGCCTTAAAAAAAGTTAAATTAAACACTTTATTTTCCAAAACATTTTAACTTTTGGTCTCATTTTTCTTTCAATTACTGCATTGAAAAGAAAAAATCAAATTCATACTCCACTAGATAATGCATATACGCGTATAATTTATTAATATTATTAATAAAATTTAAACAAATAGATAAAAAAACTCGTTATCCAAACCTCTCTTGTATAAATTAGTTATTTTATTATTAAATAAAAATTGCAGTAATTGAAAATAATTTCGCATCACAACCTAAATTATTCATTATAATTTTAAAATAGAATTTATGTTTTTTATTCATTACGATTTTTATTTATAAATTATTTTATATGTTATAAATTTTAGCTATATAAAAAACATTCACCGTTAAAATTCTTGTGATATTTTTTTACAACTAAAGTAAAAGAAGAAGAAAGTGTGTATTTTCTTTTCCTCGTGGTTTTCTTCATAAAATACGTAAAAAAAAAAAATGTAGAATTCACACGGAACTGGCCTCCACACTCGTGTGACATATAAGGCTTTGTTTGGGATCGTCTTCTCACTGTTTCTACAAAGACGGGGTTTCGTCTTCACAGGCAGCGTGATTCTTGAAACCAGATTTTACGACTTCTCTGTGAGACTATCCGTGTCAGCGCGCGCTTTTGTCTATGTAGGTAGCTGAACATCGTGTCATTTCTCGGATTTCCGAGCTTCAGGTAATCCTCTCCGATTCTCGACGCTCGCTTCTTGCCAATTGAATATCTGTAAGCGCAATTTCGAAATTCGACCTACTTTTTCCTTTTCGGGAGATTCCTCTTCGTTTTTCTCAGATTCGCTGATTGCGAACTTTGCCGTGTAGGGTTCGGCTTGCATTTGAAAGTTTTCAGGGATTTTCATTGTTTCAGTGTCGACTATGCGTCTTTGTGCTTTTCTTTGGGGAATTTCGTAAACAAGCGTTTTGTTTTGGGATGTGGAAGGGGAATGGGGGTTTATTCTAATGGTGATGGGTTTGGGGATGACTGGATATGCAATGTTTCGTTCGGAAGGTTTCGAGTTAGGGCATAAGGGGAGCAGGTAGCGAGTTGGGAACTGTTCGTTTCTTTTCCCAATGGATATGTTCCTTAATATGGTTATGTTTCCTTTGATTTTTTGTCTCTGATACTAAAACAGTGGCCAATTGTTTCATGTATTTGCGTAATTAATGTTTTTTCCTTTTATTTTTGGGAGCTTGGCATAAAAGCTTGCCTTACCGTGTTTATCTGTATGCTATTGACACTGGAATTCTGTTGTATTTGTGTTGAGTTTAGTCACCCTACAACAAAAGCCTTGTCCCACCAGGTGAAGTTTGCCATATGGATAACACTGTGTCATTTGGCTTGGTTAAAAACTAGATTTTCGGAAATGTTAACTTCCCCCATGTCCTTATTGGTGGGAATTATATCATTGTTAATTGCTGGTTCTCTTCTTTGGCTTAAAATGATAGGTTTGCTACCCTGATATCTCCAGCTCGTCTAAGTTTTTCTTGAAATCATAATATTTTGGTTGTGCAGTTCGGATGAGATGGCCTCTTCACAGAATGTGGAATTGGAGGCTGCAAAATTTCTGCATAAACTCATTCAAGATTCTAAAGATGAGCCAGCCAAGCTGGCTACTAAACTCTACGTGGTGTGTGTTGCTTTCTCTTAATGATAAAAAACTTAAACTTCAACTGCTTAAAAGACTAGGTATGCCTGTGATTAATTTGATGTATGTTTCAGATACTACAACACATGAAATCTAGTGGGAAGGAGCATTCAATGCCATATCAAGTGATATCAAGGTAAAATGCCCATCCTAATTCATCCATATGCAATTATTTAGCTGTTTTTGTTTAGACCTCATCTTTTTAAGTGAACTAGCGTAACAAATTCGAATATTTGATTCTGATTGTTCAATTGGGACGCATGTTTACTTTTTAGCTCGTCCTATCATGCTACTAAAGGTATGAGTAAAATATTTTTGTTCCTATACTTTCGGTCAAACCTGGTTTAGGTCCATGGCACATTTTTTCATGAGGATATTAACCAGCTTTTCCATGTGTGATGGAAAATGAAATAACCACCGGAATGGTTTGTTTAACTGCATCATGTGTAGTTTAAATAAATGTGATTTTATTTTATTTTTGTACTCTGTATTCTGTTTCCAGAAGGAAAAGAGGTCGGATGTATTTTGTTACTTTGTGTAATTTGGCTAGGGTAACATATGATTCGAACTGATGGCTATTTCCCACGCGAATACCTTGATTTGATTGCTTTTTCAAATAGATAACAAACATAATTCGCAATTATGAGGCTCATCTTGCGGATATAATGAAACTAATACTTGTCATTCTTGGCTTCAAAACTGTTTGTTTGGGAATTAGATCCAATATTTTGTTTCATGCTCAATGCTGTTTCTTCTGACTTAATGTTGCGTGTAATAAGGGCAATGGAGACTGTCATCAATCAACATGGTCTTGATATTGAAGCATTGAAGTCATCTCGTCTTCCGTTGACTGGTGGTCCTCAAATTGGTAATTAACAGCGAATGTTTGCTAATTGCAGAAAGGATCTTTGTGATGATTTTTGTTTGATTTTTGATTTCAATGTTTGATAATTTGCAGGATCTTCTTCGCAGCCAGTGAATGTTACAAAAGATTCTAGAGGGGGCCTTGTGGAAAATGAGGTGTCCAAAATGGACCCTTATGCTTCTGGTCGGCCACCGGTTGCGCCAAGTGGTGGAGCACCTGATTATTATCAAGGATCTGTGGCTCAGAGGAGTAGCCAGTCTTTTGATCAAGGAAGTCCATCTAGTTTGGATTCTAGGTCTGCTAATTCACAGTCTCAAGACAGACGTGATACTGCTAACTGGGACAAACAGTCAAATCAAAAGGATGGTAAGAAAGCTACGACAAAAAGAAAGAGGGCAGATACATCATCCCCTGTGGAATTGCACGTTGACAGTCCTCAGCTGGATCCTCGCAATACTGGTGTTAGTGCAAGGAAGGGGAAAATGACCAAGGCTGAATCGTCGGATGGTCTTCCAGTTAAAAGCGGGGAACTAACCAACTTTAATATGGCTCCAAATAGTGGTCAAATGGAGAATGTTTCAACTTTGCCTGGTAGCATGAGAACAATGCTTAGAGCAAACCAAGAAGGTCATCATTTATTGGCAAAGCAAACTGATTTGACAAAGATTGGCAATCCAATGGTGCGAGCACCTAATTCGAAGTATGCTGAAGACTCGGAAGTTTCCTCTGCACATATTGCTTCAGGAAAGCAGCCAGGTACTTCCTTAAGTTGTACACAATGAGATTGAATGTGTGATCAAAATATTGCTGGATTGCTTCTTATAAAAAATCTTATGTTCCTCTTCTTCTAATGTTGTTCCTGGTAAAACAATGGCAGAAAGGTCAATGCGGCAGTTACACCTCCATCCCTTGGCTTAAGCAAGGGATTTGGAGAAATTTCTGCCGTAAGTCATGATATAACTTGATGAAATTGAGCTCGTGGGATTAGGAACTGCTAACATTTTGGAATATATATATAATACTAAAATAACAATGCCAAATATTTGAGTGCCAGTGTTGAGGTTTGACTCAAGACTTCTTAGAAGAGCTTATGCGTGTGTATAATTAATGGAATGGAAGAAATTATGAGTCAAAGTTTTCTTGAACAGTAGTTCTGTTGTCAGTCATACATGGCCGTGCCTAAATCATTTGAGTATTCTGTGCTGTCAGATCATCATCACGATTGGGTCATTAAGGAGGAGAATGACCGAGGAACAATTTTGCCTGAATTATATTTGATAAAGGAAATAGAGCTATAATTTTGAATTTCTTTCCCACAGTTCTTGATGGAAAAAAAATTATTAATTTCAGGTGCTTATGCAAAGGTTCATGGAGGGATGGGATTTCCAGCTAGTGCATCTTCAATGGCCGAAGCTTTCTCAAATTCAATGCAGTATGGTGGTGCAGTTGAGCATGATGGGGGTAGTTCTACTAATTTAGCTGATGGACATAAAATTTCTCAGGTACTTGATGTTTACTATTTTTTTGCCTCATAGTTTATCTGTAAGCCGTATTACCTGCTCCCCCCACCAGCTATACTCATTGTACTTTAAAAGTTATTCTGCTTCTTTTATTCTCTATTGACTATGTTATTTATGTATAGTCAACTTGATTACTTGACCATGTAATTTTATTGACAGGTTGGCAGGCAAAATAGTGGCTCTGAAATGACTATGCTTAGACAAGGTGTTCCTCCAAGAGACACTGGAAAATCCACTGTTCCTGTCATGCCTTTCAAAGAACAACAGTTAAAACAGCTTCGTGCTCAGTGCCTTGTTTTTCTTGCATTTAGGTAGGCAGTTTGGCTACCATCTATTGGTTTGAGAAAATGGAATTGAATATTTTTAATGTGAAACTTTGTTTTTAAATGTGCAGGAATGGCCTGGCACCAAAGAAACTACATCTTGAAATTGCGCTTGGAACAGCCTTTTCTAGAGAAGGTGACTAGTCTTTATATTTTATTTCACACATTGACCATCTTCATTGACTAACAGATAATGGTAATACAGATGGTTCTCGCAAAGATCTAATTGACCACAAGGGAAAATCACAATCTTTTAATGAATCAAATAATGCCTCTGGGGTCATGATGCCATTCGGAGGCCCAAGCAATGTGAGACTGACAGATAAAAACCCTTCAGGTTCCTCTTCAGCTGGTAAAATTGTTGAGGCTGACTCTTTGTCAAAGGGAACGGAGAGCCCAAGAACGATGGAGGACAAAGGTAATCTACATGTCACAAAAAGAGATGTAGAAAGGCGGATCCAAGAAAGAGTGACCACACAGGCTTCCTCAGTCACTTCATGTCAGCAGCAAGATTCTTCTTGTACAAGAGGAGCTGTAGTTGGTAATCATTTTGATGATGTTGACACCAGTAATATGCCAGTAGGAAGATCTAACCAATCATCTGTTGTTGGTCCAAATAGCTGGACTGGTTTTTCTGGTGCTAATGAGGCTTCAAAGGGACCTCCACAGATCTCTACTATTCAACATGAGTTGCCTATAGAAAGAAGAGAGAATATTCCTTGTCAGTTTCAAAATGTTGGTAACAATTGTGGTTCGCGGAATCACAATCTGTCTTCTTTTTCCTTGAAAGAGCAATGGAAATCTGTTCCAGGGACCGAAAGTGATCCCCATGGAGCAACCATGATGAAGGATGGAAATGTGATGATAAAACATGTTTCTCCAGGTGTAAACCATACTCAATATAGCCATGCTATTACAGTCAGTTTCTTTACAGCTTAATGTTTTCTGCATTGATTACTTTTTTAATATGGATCGGGATTACTTTCAGATGGCTTTAAAACAGTTCCGGTTGATAATGCATTAAAGCATGGTATCTCTTTTGCTACAGAGCAAGATGGGAATGAGAGGTTGGTATCAGGCGATTTGCCATCTTCTCCAAAATATACAATGTCAGAGAGATGGATCATGGATCAGCAGAGAAAGAGGCTTCTAGTTGAGCAAAAGTGGGTACAAAAACAGCATAAAACAAAGCAAAGAATGGCTACTAGTTTTCACAAGTTAAAGGTTTGTTCTCTTTTAACTGTCACTTTTTCTGGTTTAGCGCTTAGTATGTTCTCCTTGAACATTTAAATAATATTTTCACCCTGCACATACAAAATGTGTTATTCATAATCACTGCACAGTATGTAAAATTCATTACCTGTGCTTCATTCGATGTATTGTAGGAAAATGTGAGCTCCTCTGAAGATATTTCTGCTAAAACCAAAAGTGTCATAGAGTTAAAAAAACTTCAACTATTAGAGCTCCAACGACGTCTCCGGAGGTAATTTCCGTGTTGTGTGGGATAAACTTGTTATTTTCTTCAATTTTCAGTTTGACAGTGTATTCTTCCTCTGTGGTCCAGTGATTTTCTGAACGATTTTTTCAAACCAATTACAACCGAGATGGATCATTTAAAATCAATTAAGAAACATAGGCATGGTAGAAGGGTCAAACCTGAAAGGTTTGAGCAGAAAATGAAGGAAGAGCGTCAGAAACGGATTCGTGAGAGGCAGAAGGAGTTTTTCAGTGAGATAGAGGTTCACAAGTATGTGTTTGTGGTCCCATTTCTAATTGACTTCTCTACCTCTTAATTTTTCCACTGCATTGTAGTTGATAACTAATCAGTGCTCTCCTTACTCCTTTCCTCAATTATTACCGGAAATCTAGGGAAAAGCTTGATGATGTATTCAAAATCAAGAGGGAACGGTGGAAAGGTTTCAATAGATACGTGAAGGAGTTCCATAAAAGAAAAGAACGCATTCATCGTGAAAAAATTGATAGAATCCAGCGGGAAAAGATTAATTTACTGAAAATAAATGATGTGGAGGGATATCTTCGTATGGTGCAGGTTTGTTTGTTTTCTTATTTGTTAGAAATGGATACAGGGCTTATATGTTTATACTCAATGCCATTTTCGTTGGTACATTAGGATGCGAAATCAGATCGTGTAAAGCAACTACTTAAAGAGACTGAGAAGTATCTTCAAAAGCTTGGGTCCAAGCTACAGGAAGCAAAGGCTGCTGCTGGGCGTTTAGGACAGGAGGTTGATGATACAGGTCATGTCAGTTTTCTTGAGAATAGTGAAACAGAAAACGAGGATGAAAGTGACCAGGCAAAGGCAAGTTTGTCTTATGCATCTCTTTCTTAGGTATCTTGCGTTATAAAACATGCGACTTATTTTTCCAATTCCTTTTGCAGCATTATATGGAAAGTAATGAGAAGTATTATAAGATGGCTCACAGGTACTCCTAGTTCTGTGCTATTGTAATATCTAATAAGAAAATTTCTTGGTAGTGTAAGTTGCTTATATTATACTTTTGCTATTAATGATAGGATAAGCTACATGAGAGACTGGGATTTACTGGTTTAGTTTTTGTGTCAAAGGATCAAAAAGTGTTCATAGTGCATTGATTCCTTTAGTCTATAAATACGTATGTGAAATTTCCACTATGTTTAGTAATCCTGCTTCATTCTAAGGATTTTTACTACCCTTGCAGTATAAAGGAGAGCATTGCAGAACAGCCATCTAGTTTGCAAGGAGGGAAATTGAGGGAGTAAGTTAAATATTTGCCTTTGTATAATGCATGTTATTTAGTTGGATACATATGCAGAATTACGGAAATAAAAAAAGAAATCAGTCTAAAAGTGAAAAAAAAAATTGAATCTTTGAGGGAGTAAGTTAAATATTTGCCTTTTTATAATGCATGTTATTTAGTTGGATACATATGCTCATGTGTTGCAATGGAGATCCAAATTTTTTTGTTGCACTTTTCGTCCTTTTTTTTATTTATGAAATTCTGCATATAATTTGTCTCAGTGGGGATTTTGTCCTTCTCACTTTTCGCATATCTTCGTTAGTTTTATTAAATCTCGTTTGACAAGCAAGAGCTTTGGACTTCCATTCTCCATTTTTTTGGGATATAAGGACTTATATTCTTTCTAATTGAACATTTTGTCCTTAGATATCAAATGAATGGCTTGAGGTGGCTGGTTTCCCTATACAACAATCATTTGAATGGAATTCTTGCTGATGAAATGGGACTGGGTAAAACAGTACAGGTACAATTTTGGTGAACTGAGGAGATTAGTATACGTAGTTGGGTTCCTATTTGGATCCTTCCTATTTTAATTATTATTTGGTAGCGTGTTATTTTCTCTCTTTATCCATGCTGAATATTTTTTTTTTCTTTTGGGGACTTTGCTCTTGTTATTTCAGTAAATGTGTATATGCTAAAGAGAATGGATCATCATATTGTAATAAAGAGGTTTTAAGATAATTTGTATCTGTAAAGTCCTAATGTCTTATTTTACAGGTTATTTCTTTAATTTGCTATCTGATGGAAACAAAAAGTGATAGAGGACCATTTCTCGTGGTTGTGCCCTCTTCGGTTCTTCCTGGTTGGGACTCAGAAATAAACTTCTGGGCTCCTGGTGTTCATAAAATTGTCTATGCTGGACCGCCGGAGGAGAGACGTCGATTATTCAAGTAATTGGACTTTAGGATATTAACTCCCTGAATCTGTTTTATTGCTTATGGCCTTGGTGTGTGTCTTATCAGTTCTTTCATATTTTAGGGAAAGGATAGTTCACCAGAAATTCAATGTTCTTTTGACTACGTATGAATATTTGATGAATAAGCATGATAGACCAAAGCTGAGCAAAATACATTGGCATTATATAATAATTGATGAAGGCCATCGCATAAAGAATGCTTCTTGCAAGTTGAATGCCGACTTGAAACACTATCAGAGCTCTCACAGATTGCTATTAACTGGAACTCCTTTGCAGGTTTTTTTCCCTTTTCTTTTTAGCTTTATATGTGTGTGTGTGTGTGTGTGTGTGTATATATGTATGTATGTGTGTGTGTGTGCACGCTTCTTGGGAATAAATTAAAGGTTCTGCTCAACCCTTATTGGAGGCTCTTGATATGCCCTTTATTTCACTTTTGCCCTTCTTTTATAACATTTAATGATATATATGACTACTGGTTTCATTATTTTATAATTTATATTTATATGCAGAACAATCTTGAAGAGCTATGGGCACTACTTAATTTCTTGTTACCTAACATATTCAATTCATCGGAGGACTTCTCTCAATGGTTTAATAAGCCATTTGAGAGTGCTGGAGATAGCTCACCGGATGAAGTAAGTTTTGGATTATTTATATACACACACAGTCATTAAATTTACATATTCTTGACTTCAATTTAAGCCTCATTGATTTTTATGTATTAATTGTGTTATTTTCTATTATAAATACTGAATAGGCTCTATTATCCGAGGAGGAAAATCTCTTGATCATAAATCGTCTGCACCAAGTTTTGAGACCCTTTGTACTCAGGAGATTGAAACACAAGGTTTTTAATACTGAACTCAAGCTTAATAAGTGTAGTTCCTGCTCCTCCTTGAGTTTCTGTATTCTATGGACAGGGTTTATTCTTTATCAGTATGTGGCTTATGATTTGTTTTGACTCTTTATATCAATACTTCCTTCTTCGTAGTATGTAACTATGGGCATACCCATATGTCCATATGATGTTATCAACGTATATGCCTCTTCTATACATTCATAATTCATTTTGTTGTTGTTGTTGTTGTCTTCTTCAGTTGTATCTTTATAATTTTTTTGATTATAACTGCTCTTAAATTATAAAATATGGAGTTAAGGCGTCATAAAACATTATAAAAATGAGCTTCTTAATGCTACTAGAATTTTTATGAATATCTTGTGTAATATAGAATTGTTGTTATATGGATGAAATGTTCTACATTGTTCAAGTCAGTCTGTTACTCGACCAAAGTCTTTTCTCTTTTTTGTATCAAGCTTTATGAATTGAATTATGATTTTTGAAAGCTGCACTTTAGCATTTCTACTTTGAAAAAATGCTTTATTTTTTCATTTCTTTGATTTTCTTTTAACTTAAAAAAAGGTTTTTATGTTTTCATTTTGTTTTCTGATTTTTTGGATTTGTGATGAAATCAAGTAAAACAGTTTTTTTCATTGTGTTTCACACGTCCTTGAACAAAGGAAAAAACAATGTGATTCTTTTGTAATCAGAAGTATAAGTAGAAAACATTTTCTCAAGCCAAGTACTTTTATATTGTCTGCCCTGAAGGCGTATTAGATTCTGAAATCCTCATTCTACTGTTCTTTTGCTTACAATTTATTTTAGGTTGAAAACGAGCTCCCTGAGAAGATCGAGAGACTAATAAGATGTGAGGCTTCTTCATATCAAAAGCTTTTGATGAAGAGGGTGGAAGAAAATCTTGGTTCTATTGGCTCTTCAAGGGTATCTTTTTGATTACTTTATTATGTGTTAGACGCTGTTTCTTAACCTTTTAATATTAGATATAGAAAACATACATGCCTTGCTCAGCTGGTCTAATTGAAATTTATAATTGTTAGGCTCGATCAGTACACAACTCTGTCATGGAGCTTCGAAATATATGCAATCATCCATATCTCAGCCAGCTTCATGCGGAGGAGGTATGTTTATATCTCATCCAGCTTCATCCAGAAAGAAATAAATTTCTTTACAGAGGCTATATGTTACACTTCCAAAATAGTGTGTTCTCTGTCTGAAGTAGTCAATTTTGTTTATTTGACTGCTTCGGCAGTCAGTGAAGTATTGTGATTATGTATTTGTTATTCTTTACTTTTTGTTATGCTGCAGTATGACTCTTTGCTCTTTGCAGGTGGATAACTTCATACCTAAACATTATCTGCCACCAATTATTCGACTGTGTGGGAAGCTTGAAATGTTGGACCGTTTATTGCCTAAATTAAAGGCTACAGATCATCGGGTATGAAGTATCCTATATAATCATTGCCAAACTACTATAGATTTAATTTATTTCTTGTCAGTATTGTTTTGACTTGCTATAACTGAAGATATTTTGGAATCCTATTTTCCATGCTTGCATTTGTTTGTTTAAGATCTACTAGCTGCTTTTAATTTGGAATGTGTTTGACAATTCATTCTCCCTCTGCCAAATCTATGAAAGTAAACTTGTTGTAATGGGTACCTTATTATTAACGTTTTTGTTTTGGAAATTTAGCTTTTATTGTCTTATATCTACATATTGCCTACGCCTTTCAGGTTCTTTTCTTTTCAACAATGACCAGGCTGCTGGATGTTATGGAGGAGTACCTAACCTTGAAGCAGTATCGGTACCTTCGGTTGGATGGACATACATCAGGAGGTGATCGCGGTGCTCTGATTGAACTATTTAACCAACCTGATTCTCCATATTTTATTTTCTTGCTCAGGTAACTTAAATGTCTACTGCAGCACTTAATTAAAAGAATTGAACTGGGGGAAAACGTTTTTGTTAGGGTTGGGGGAGGGTGGTTTTTAAGATATTTAGTTGAATGCCTACTATTGACATCTACATATATGGACTTTTGTTCAAATCTTAATCTATATTTTGTTATTGGAATTACATAATAAATTTTAGGCTCTATTTGGTTTTAGAATTTTTTTTTCTATTTGTCATGATTTCCTGTTTTCATTTTCTGAATACAATGTGTATTACGAGGTTTTGATGATGTAGAAAATGTTTTTCTTTTCTATTTTCTTATCATGGTTCTGTTTTTTTTTTTCTTTTCATGCATGAGATGGATTTGTGTATTATGGAGTGCCTAAGTTGCACATCAAGTAGAATGAAATGCTCAGTAGAGTATTTAGGTGCTTAGTTCTGCCAACTTAACAACTAACATTGAAGGATGAGTTCCCCTAGTGGGTTAGTGCTTATCAATTGGTACCTAAGCTGGTTGTTGCTGTTGTTTTCTCAAAAAGAGCTATATAAGTTCATTCAGGAATATGCTGCACCACAAGCTGCTTGGCTAGAGCCTTTTCTCTGACAAAGAAGAGATCTAGTTCCATACGTTTAATCTAGGCTGGTAAAACCGAATTTTGAGTTAAATTGACTGCACTGAGATGATCACAACAAGCAATAGGAGTGAGATGAGGAATAGCAAGTCCAACCTATGAAGCTCGGACACGTCTCATCAATGGCGTGTCCCGTGTCCGACACATATCGGATATCGACACTCGTACGACACGTATCAGTAAAATGTCCAATTTGAAAGATATTTTTTTTTTGTTTTAACATGACTCTAACACAATGTTAATAACCTCAAATTCAATGATTTTCTAAAAAATCAAAAAACTTGTAAATTTATCACATAAGTTTCTATTATGATTATAAAAATAAGGAAAAAGTATTATATGATCACTACTTTTCACTTTTTTGGATATTAGATAGATAAATTATATTCATTTTTGTGTTAATTGACAATGTGTTAGTTGAAAGTTTGAAAATAATATGTAGATACATATTGTGTTCCGTGTACTATGTTTTTCAAGTGAGCCGTATCTTCGTGTCCATATCCGTGTCGTATCGAGGCTTCATAGAGTCCAACTAACAAAGTTTGAATCCAAAGATCCAAAGACTCCTATATTCAACTTCTGGGCTTGACCAGGCTAAAACAGTTTGTTTCTTGATCACCAATAGTCTATATTAGGACCTAAATAGATTGCGGCTCCCGAACTTGATCATTTTATTATCAATATCAACAGCATACAAAAGGCACCGATAGACAAAGGCTGATAAGGTATAGCAGGAGAAATAAGGAAGCCACATTGAAAAGTACCTGGTGGCCATCTTTGGTGGTATGTGACCATTCTGCAGTTGCTCAGTCTTGTCTGGGCTTGCAAAAGGTTTTCTAGAGAAGATATAGTTTGGGTCTGTGAGTAGGTGACTGCTGGATGGCTGATGCGAGAAAGTTGCTAGTTTTTTTTGGTCTATAAAGTCAGGTAGGATGTTGGGCCCGAGTCCCCATTGAACTAAAGCAGTCTAATAATTAGGGAAGGGTTCTTTTACTGTTTTTTTTTTATGAATTATATGCTTCTGTAAAAATATAAAAAAAATCGTAATATTAAAAATATAAACAAGGCATTATGCATAAGTATATTATTTAGTTGTATTGTATTATACAATAGAGATAATTGCAACGTATAATATGTAAAAAATGTAATGACTATACAGAATTAATGAAATAATATGAATTAGAATAACAAAATATATATAAAAATAATATTAATTAGCAGTTGAAGGATATAGATACACATATATATTATAGACTAAATTCAAAATAGCAGTCATCACATTGTCCTGCACTAGCATTTTTTTGGGTTGGCTGCTATGCGCCGCCCTCGAGTATATGAAACATTGTGTCTAGTTCTCCATTGCCTATAAATGTTTTAAGCTAGAGCATATCAATGGTTTTGTGGGACTTAACTAGGTCGTAAGCCCAAATAAGCCTTATTTTGATTGTGCTTGCAGATATTTCACTGCTGTAACTTGGAAGTTATCATTTGTCTTCCTATAATTGAAAACTTGTGCTAAATTTGGTATACGTTGTAATTATTTTTTCCTGTAGTTTTTTGGAGGGAGTTTGTTTTGAAATTTGTTTAACAATTCTTTCCCCATATTACTTCATGTTGTTTAGATGTAATCTGAAAGGACCTATGAAATCAGAGCTAATTCCTGTTGTATACTTGATAAACCATTAAGTTATATTATCTTTTATATTTCTGACATTCATCTATTGTCTAAAAAAGCATTCGAGCTGGTGGCGTTGGAGTGAATCTTCAAGCCGCTGACACAGTGATCTTATTTGACACTGACTGGAATCCCCAGGCAACGGAATTTCTTTCATATGATTTTCTAAATAACTTGTTTGCTTTTGTGAGTAATTAATGTGATATTTGTTGATTTATTTTCAGGTTGATCTTCAAGCCCAAGCTAGGGCTCATCGAATTGGTCAAAAGAGGGATGTTCTTGTTCTTCGGTTTGAAACTGTTAGTACTTTTCCCTTTGAAACGGTCATATATCGAATTGTTTAAATAATACATGATTTGAGTTATATTTTCCCTGGGGAATAGTTTTTAATACATGTATAGCCTGTGGTGAGTACTTGAGGCAAACGCTGTTTAATTTGTACTGCTTTCTGCATTAATGATTTAGCTTTGAAATACAGTTTTTTTTTTTTATTGTAAAACATTTGTATTACTATTCTTTAAAACCATAGTGAATTACATATTTTGTTGTCATTATATTGATATTTCGTCCCTTTATTCTTTTTTTTGGGGGCTTCTAAAGTGGTTGACTTTTTCTGGTATCTACCTTGCCTGCTTAATGGTTCAGATTGATGGTAGCTTTTTACTTTTTGATGCTATAATGTGACTGAAAATTCAGTTCTATTTTTTTCATATATGCTGAAGTTGCTTCTTCTGCTTGCAATTTAATAAGGTTCAAACTGTTGAAGAACAAGTCAGAGCTTCAGCTGAGCACAAACTTGGTGTTGCTAATCAGAGCATTACTGCTGGTTTTTTTGATAATAATACAAGGTTTTTAATGGTGTCATATTTCACTTTTATCTGATGACATTTCTGAGTCAGTTCTGAAGTTCTGTTGTCTGTGATTATTTGTAGTGCTGAAGATCGAAGAGAATACTTAGAAGCACTCCTACGTGAGTGTAAGAAAGAAGAAGCTGCACCTGTTTTGGATGATGATGCTCTAAATGATGTCTTAGCCCGCAGGTTCTCTTTTGAATCTTTTTCTCACCACCTGTTTGTTGTCTACAGCCTATTATCCGTGCTGTATGATGATCGTGTTGTTTGATTTTGTCTTTTATGCATATTTAATTGTGTTGATTTTTGAGAATGACAGCTTGGCGGGTGTAGTAGTAATTGGAGATGTATTTTTACATTCTCCATTTAATTAATTAATAATGTGATTCCTGATGTATTAGTGCCATTTCAGCATTATACCCTCTGCTATGCCGACTGAAATCTCAGATTATAGTGTTACTTTCTACATGGTGCCATTAAAACCTTTGATTATTGAAAAGATCTTTAAGTATTGCAAATGTTTTGTTTCTCCATTGTAATTGCATTTAAAATAACATTATAACTACCTTATAATTTAATTTTCCCACTTTTGGCTACTTCTTCTACCCAAGTTGTGTTAGAAGAGAGAAGAAAAAGAAAAGAGAATTGATGCATATTTTGGTTTTGTTTTGCAGCGAAACAGAGTTAGATATATTTGAGGCCGTTGACAAAAAAAGGAAGGAAGATGAGCTGGTATTGTATTGTGTATTTAGGTTTTTCATCAGCAGAGCTATAGCTTTTTAACTACTATTGTGAAACGAAGAATCTCAATGGTGCTCCTAAAAAAATGTTGCAGGCTACATGGAACAAATTGGTGCATGGACAGACAGCTGATGGATCTGATCTTATTCCTCCACCTCCTGCTCGTCTGGTTACTGATGAAGATCTGAAACAGTTCTATGAAGCAATGAAGATATCTGACGTGCCTAAGGTTGTGGTAGAATCTAGTGGAGTAAAGCGAAAGGGTGGATATCTTGGAGGCCTTGATACTCAACAATATGGCAGGGGAAAGCGTGCAAGAGAGGTTTGTCTATAAATTTTATTCATTTAGATTTTGCGATCAATTGTATTCCTTGCCTGCTTTTTTCTCTGTATGAGTATGGTCTGCTTCAACATACCTTCATACTGCTAGTTTTGTATAGGCTTAATCTTGTGTAATTTTGATGAACATAACTTGACATGTGATGTGTGAAAAGCAAAAGAATCATACTTGTGTTAGATGTACTATGCAATTGCTAAATGATGTGAACATTGTGCAGGTACGTTCCTATGAAGAGCAATGGACAGAGGAAGAGTTTGAAAAGATGTGTCAAGTTGAAGCTCCAGATTCACCCAAAGTAAAAGAAGTGGCAGAAATGAGTTATCCGACAAATACATCCAGCTCTGTTGTATCTACTTCCAACCCCCAACCTGTGGTGGCCGTGTCTCCAGTGGCCCCAACATTGCCATCTGTGGAGAGTTTGCCTGTACAGCAAGCTAAAGAGATAACTCCCCCAGCCAAACGTGGTCGTGGAAGACCGAAAAGAATAACATCTGATAAGTCCCCAGCTGTGATGGGCCCTCCAGTAACTTCTGGAACTGTCGAAGTAGACACACAGTTACAAAAGGGATCTGGGTCTGGACACTTGGCATCATCAGCTGCTGATTCTGTTTCTCATTCTGCTGAAGTTACAAGTGTGAATGCACCCGTGCAGCAGTCTGATACAGGAGTATCTCCTAATGCACATCCTGCCATTCCTGTGCCCACTATTCCACCAAATTCTCAGGTAGCTGCTGTTCCTGTTTCTGTATCTACTCAAGCAAGAGGAGCAGGGCGGAAAAATAATGGTAGTGAAGGGACTAGACGTAGAGGAAAGAAGCAGGTCATGGTTCCACCTCCTGTCCCGGGTGGTTCTGTTGGTCCTGATGTAAAGGTGAATGAGAAATTGGATAATAAATTGGTGAGTCCTTCTTCTGGTCAAGCTATCTCCCAGAGTGAAGTTGTTCCCAGTTTGGCCCCAGTAGCCTATCCATCTTCTGCTGCTGGGACTGTTTTGAATTCTCAGGCACCCAATCCCTTACCCTCTAATACAACGTTGGTTCAAACGATAGCCACTAATCCATCTGAACAGATGCCAATTAAAGGACAAAATCAGAAGTCGCAAACTGGAGTTTCACGTCGTAGGGGGAAGAAACAGGCACCAATGTTGGCTCCAGTTCCAGATGTTTTACATCAGGATTCACATCAAACTAATTTACCTATATCATCAGGGAGTGCTGTAGGTGAAAAAGCGACTGAATTAAAGAGCTTGCAAGTGAACAATGTTCTACAATCAAAATGTGTTGTCCAGGACCAAGCATCACAGAACCTAGGTGATCAGGATTTAAAATCATTGGAAGGATCAGATGATTCAGCTAAACAGACAGTGATGACGTCTTCATGTCAAGATAGTATGATCAAATCTCCAGGTGAAATTTGGTATTGTAGTATTGAAGTTCTTAAAAGTCTTTTCATTTGTTTTAGAGAAGAACTTTGATATAAACTCAATTTTTTTTTGCAGGGAATGATCTTGAGAAGGTTAAGAATCCTAATGTGCATGATGCTTCTGTAAAGATTGTTAAATCTTCTGAAATAACCTCGTCAAAGGTTGATGAAGTTTGCAATAACACACGCAGTGAAACTTCAGTTCTCACAACAGTGCCTGAGGTGACAAAAGATCAGCTTTCGGGTGGCAAAACCCATACCCAAACCGTTGAAACCACAAAAAGCATCCCGTCAGTTATTGATACTCCAACTAATACTGATGCCATCAATAAGTCTGTAGATCCTGTGAATCCAAAGATTGTTCCCAGTACATTAAGCACTATTAATCCTTCTACTCTGGCCTCTGAATCTACTCTTTCAGGCTCAATTGAATCCATGCCTTCCAGAAGGCAAGGTCGGAAAACTCAAAATAGAGCAGAGCCACCAAGACGAAGGGGTAAAAAATCAGCTTCAGTGTTACCTGTTGTTCCTGATGCAGTTACGGGTCAGGATCCCAAGTTAAGTCATCATGCACAGAATTCATCAGGGGATTCATTGCAAGGTAAAGCCACTGCCAATATCAATCAATCCCAATCATTTGAGATCCTTTTACCCAGTGGAGTAGTGAGTCATGATTCAAAAAGAAAAGATAGAACAACCAATTCTACCCAAAATAAGCAACTGAAAGTTACAAGGATTGATAGTGCACCTATCTCTACGGATAAGATTTCTGTGCATGATGTTGCTAGGGTAATGAAGGAAGTTTTCTCTGGAACTTGCTTACCAAAGCCCAAAGCTCATGATTCCGCCGGGAGTGAGGATAAGAATTCAACTGTTGGACATGTAATGACTAAAGCTGCAGTATATGGCTCCAATAACCAGACTTTGGAGGATAAAGCACGTTCTGATATAACAACTAGTGGTGCAGCATGTCTAACTTCGGATGCTGGGTTGAATGTTCATGAAAAACAATCAGAACCGGCATCCATTATGCCAAATTTGGAGGGTAAAGCTGATTTAGATATGCCAACTACCGGAGAACATAGCGTGCTATCAGATGTTAAAGAAAAGGCTGAACAGACTCAACATTGTGTTGAAAACTCAATCACAGAGTGTAAAATAGCTCTTGATACAACTGTCGGTGCTGTCGAAAAGACTGGTGGTTCTTCTGATAGACTTCCTACCAGTGATTTAAGTATAGATTCGAGTAGCCATCAGATATGTTCATCTTCTGGGGCTGGATCTCTTGTGGTAATTGATCATAAACTTGGAAACCAATCTGATATTTCTGAGGAGTGTTTAAGACCTTCTGCAATTGATAGTGGCACAGGATGCACGCTAATTCCATTGGAACCCACAACTTCTAGTAATAATCCTGAATCTACTCAGACTGATATTGCAGAACAAACAAACAAACCTCTGGATATCGCAGAACAAATTTCTACTGAAAAACTGGATCCTTCAGAACCATCTTTGGCATCGTCTCTTGCTTATGTTGACAGCTCTGGGTTATTGGTTCAGACTGAAAATTTAGGTGATCAACCACAAGTGACCTCATCTAGTCCTGCAACTGATCCTCCTCCAAGTGCAGTGATAGTTTCTATTGTTTCGAAACAAAATGAAGTTAAAAATGAAACCGAGTTTGCCTCAAAAGCTTCTGCTGAACTCTCCTCTGATGAGGGGATTGTGGGGTGTAACATTCCAGATTCAGAGTTGTTGAAACCTGAGAATCCGATTACAATTGAACATGATTCTCAAAAGCCATTGGACCCCCCTGTGAAGCAGTGTTCAGAATCAGCTTCTGAAATGGAAGATCCTGTGGGTGCTAAGGCTGTTAAAGTTGAGAAACATCTAGATGCTCTAGAACCTGATTTGGATGGTACTCCGTTGATCGAGAGTTGTTCAAAACCTCTATCTGAAGAAAAAAAGGATGTGAATTTCATATGCGAACAGCTTCAGTCTTGTGTTACTAAATCGATAAATATTGACCCTGTTTCCAAAGAAAATATAGTATTACCCAATCCCATTGACAATCCGAAGACTTCCTCTGAGGCTTGCCATGTAGAAATAGACACATCTGACAGGTTAGTGTTGCCACAGTCTTCTGGTTTGGAAGCTGTAGGGAATGATTTAAGAGGTGATTCTGGTGTTGGCAGTTTTGTAGAGGGAACTATATCTGAAGGTGCAGTCCTGTCCCAGTCAACCTTGGTCGAAGAGCAAAATAGGGGCTCAGATCCTTTGGAAGAGTCGATGGAGAAGGATGTGGCCAACAACTCTGGATTCCAGGAGGAAGTAAAAGTTGATGAAGTGGAAGCGGACTTTCTAATGAATTCTTCTATTAGTGAGACTGTGCTTGTAAAACATGACGTTGTTCAAGAAAATATGAATTTGTCCTCTCATCCAATGACAAAGGAAGAAAACATAGACGGATCAATTGCGAGAAGCCTATCTGTCAGTATTTCTCCATCAGATGGATTGAAGGATTCTAAACCTGAACTAAGTCATAAAGATATATCTCCGGTTGGTAATTCTCAGATTGGATCTGAAGATAATTTGTTGAATAGCTTTGATTTAGTTTCATCTCCTTCAGTGAGGAAGGAAGAAGGGGTCAGTTCTACCTCTGATATTGATGGCCCTGAAGGTCAGTCAGTGTCTCTGAGGGTACCTGTTTCCTCTAATGACTTGCTTGATAAATCAAAGGTTCATCAATTAATAACTGTCCCAGATGCTGTGGAGCCTTCATTGTCTCAACTGAAAGAGGAAGAAAAGATTGGGGTATCATCTGACAGTAAATTAGTTGTGACGTCTGTATCTGAAAAGGACATCGAAAGATCTGGTCTTTTGCCAGAAGATCCAGCGTTGGAAATCAATAAAATGTCATCAGATTCCCCAATTATTGTTACCGACTCTGCTGAGGCTCAAGTGTCTTTGGTAAAAGGAGATTGTGCAGAAGTTAGAATGAGTGATCAAATGGATGTTTCTGAGGTTTCTGTGAATGATTCAGAAAGGCTTTCTTCCAATGGCCAGAATGATCCTTCTTGTTTGCAGATGGAGAGAGGTAATACTAATGTGTTATCTGACAGGGGCCCTCTCTTCAGTTCATTTGGTCCAGGCGAAAGATATCCTCTGATTGAGAATTATAGGGATGACATTATGGTATGTTTTGTACATATTTAGCCGATCTGGCTTCAAATTTTTTTCTCTAATTATGTACTAACTTTGTTTATGCAGGAACCTATTGCAAATCCGTTATTGGAACATAAATCAGAATGTTCGGAATCTGAGAAGGCTGAGATGAATACATCTGATGTTGGCTGCGTTGATCCAGAACTGATGGCCAAAAGCACAGATTTGCCTTCTTACTCGGTGGAGGAAGATAAAGCTGATATTTCCTGCAAGAGCCCATTGCCTGGTGCAGAACCATTGACTGGAGAGAATTGTGAAGATGCTGAGGTATGACATTTGGCATCTATTAGTATACTGGTCGTTACTGTCCCTTCAATTTTACTCTTGTATGATTTCTGCTGGAGTTCCTTAAAAATTCATTAACTTACAGGAACCAAATCCTTCGGAAGCTGAGATCGGTAATCAAATGGATGCATCTGATGCCGGGGTTAATACAGAACAACTTTCATCAGGTGACGTTATTGAGCCATCATCTTCCTTGATAATTGAGGACAATAAGATTGTTTTGTCATCTGACAAGGATCCACATTTGACTGAAGAGGGGAGCTGTAAAGATACCAGTGAGGTTGGTTATTTTGCACCTACATATTAATGTCTTCTGCCATAATTCTCCCTTTAACTTCCGTCATGAATTAATTTCTTTAGGGCCCATCTACAAATCCAGTACTGCTACAGAAATTAAATAATAATTCCGAAGCTGAGATGTGTGATCAAGGCAGTACACAGGTTGGTCTCCCCTTTAGACTATGCAAAACCCTTTTATCTTGGTTTTACAGTCAGTTGTTTTGCTTCATTTAATGTTCTATCTAAAAGCATATTCTGATGGTAAGAATTTTTTCAGTTGAAAGTAAAACAAATTAAAATTTAGGCTGCATGGGTGGGTTTATTGGGATTTTACACTTATTTGTAACATCCCATTTTTCAAGAATCACGACTGCGTTGTTTCTCTTCTAAGGCCCTAAATATGGAATCAGTGTTGGGCATTGGGCATTATCACTTTAGACAATTTGGGCGATGATTTTATATTTACCTGTACAGCTTTCATGGTTTTGTCTGCATTAGAAAATCTCTCATCTAATGTTTCCATTACTTCTGGCCTCTGATTTTGTATTGCATCCTAGGTTGGTGGGACACTTGTTGATGTAGTCAAAGCATCAGAGGTGGAAAGAGAGGTGAAGACGTTGTCTGATGAGGGTCCACAAGGAATCATCGAAACCCAGGTTGAATCAAGAGGACTGGCTGACAGAGAGGTCAGGACAGATAGTAAAAGCTGTGCTACTGAGATCGAAAATGTATCTGAGGTCCCAAATTCCTCAGTATCGGTTGAACAGGTGGATGGCTTATCTAATGAAGGTATTGTTGGCAGCCAAGCAAAAATGCAGGTGTCAGAAGATTCTGAAGCTGTTACGGGTGCTGAGATTGATGTTATTCCAGATTGTTTGGATCCCTCAGTATCAATTGAGAAGGTGGATGGCTTATCTAATGAAGGTATTGTTGGCAGCCAAGCAAGAATGCAGGTTTCGGAAGATTCTGAAGCTATTGCGGGAGATGGAATTGATGTTACTCCAGATTGTTTGGATCCCTCAGTAACAGTTGAGAAGGTGGAAGGGTTGTCTAAGGAAGGTTTACTTTGCATCCAAGCAAAAGTGCAGGTATTGGAAGATTGTGAAGCTGTAACGGGAGATGGGATTGATATTACTCCAGGTTGTTTGGCTGTGCCAGAAATTGTGACAATTGTTGAGGATTCATCTATCTGCTCTTCAGCAGTAGGGAGTGAAGATGTGGACAACTCGTCTAAAGCAAACATTGACACTAGAGAATCTGAAGCAGAAGTTGACACTAGAGAATCTGAAGCAGAAGTTGACACTAAAGAATCGGAAGCAGAAGTTGACACTAAAGAATCTGAATCTGGTGTGTGTAACCAGGAAAATCAAGTACCGCAAGAAAAGGCGTCAGAATGCACGGAACATGAGAAGGATTTGGATGGCAACACTTCAGCAAAACTTGACACCAAAGAATCTGAATCTGGTGATTGTAACCAGGAAGATGAAGAAAAAACAGTGAAAGACATTGAGAAATCCACGCCTGTAGCTGAGGGCTCCTCCTAGAAGTGTTGAGTGCCTGCTCTGAAATACAGAAGGAATAGAAAGAAATATGAAGTTGAGGATGGAAGAAGCATTGTCGGATTGTAAATGAAAAAGCACCTGGAAAAGGCTTTGGATGAGATGAAAGAGCCCATGAATCTGGAACCAACTAATGAAACCTGCCCTTGTATATATATTATAATATAATATATATAGGGATTTTTTTGTACATATTTGTTGTAATTTTCTTTACATATCCTGCTGCTGGATATCCTATTACTTAATCTTGTCGTATGATTATAGGTCCTACATCTGTCCAATTGTTAGCTGTTTTTACCATTGACGATTGGTTGAAACGGTATCCCATTACCTCTACATGAATAGGATATTTCATCTTTAATCATGAAACAGAGCATAGTGAAAACTTTATAAGAAATGTTGTTTTATTTTGATTATTTCTGAATGCAACAAACGTAGGAAGGTTTGGAATTTCTTGAGTGAATTTAATCAAGATATGGCAAAAACTTACTCAAAAAATAAACTCTCTTGATGTTGGTCCAAACATAGTCTCAGATTTTTGTTATAAAGTAAATAAATATTTTTTATTTTATTATTTTATTTTCCGTTTCCTCATTCAGTGTTTTATATGTATATATGTAATTTTATAATTTAATTGATTTTAATTTTATATCAAATGTCTTATTTTATTTCATTTTTTTATCTCATTTAATAGATAATTTTTAATAAACAAAACATCACGTATTATAATAAAATAGAGTACGCCAAGATAAGAGACATGTCTCATAATACAAAATAGATTAGTAAAATGAATACTCAACTAGCAAGGAATTAAAAAATAAACAGTCACCAAAAGGTGCTCAAAAGAGCGATCTCAACAATGTCTAATCTAAATAGTTGCATCACTACCATTTGAATAATTTTCATAAGTTTTCATATCTGCTCACACCAACAATGATGGTGATCATTGTAAAAGGAGAAAAAAACACAAAACTGATGAGAGAAAGTGTAAGCTAGATAAAAATGATTTTGATATATAAGTAAACGAGTTACAAACAAACAAATCAATAAGCACCTAAAGGTAATAACAAACAATAAAAGAGATCTTCTAACTCAATTGTCTGAATATATGTAGTGAAATCAGATTTATTGGTTGCTTGCACTTGTGGTTGTGGTGGCCTCTACTGTTCTGCAGATCCATTACCAATGGGTTTCACCCACCACACATAAGGTTAATCCCTAATCATCTAAGATCATTATCCTGCTAAAGAGAAGGACATCCTGCTACTCTCACCACATGAACCAGTCTACTCTAAGTGAGTTTGACTAATTCATTAGAGTGTCAGTATACAACCTTATTTTAATCCTTAAGTCACTAGACACACTACTTTATCAGCTAAGGGATTTCTCCATGAAATTCTCACACAGATTGCAAGTGTTATCACATGATCATCATCAATCTCATGTTAAACACATCAAATACAGTTCACAGTATCCCATGATACATGCATAGTCACATACTTCATTCTTTTAAAAATAATTCAGCCAATCGCAAATGGAATCAAAGTATTAAAACTAGTCTGTCACATTTTCGCTTAAGCTAAAAGGTCTCACTCAAGTGATAGGGTCCCCTCGCTTAAGTTAGAATCTTTTTGCCTAAGCGAGAACTCAAACAAAAGGTCCAGTGCACATATGTGAGTTCTCGCTTAAGCTAAACTTCCTTGCTTAAGCGAGATTGCTCTCACTTGGGCGAAAATTCTCAAAGCGACAACTCGCACAAAGGCTAAGGAGAGTTCTCTGCTACTCTCACTTAGGCTAAAGGATACTCGCCTGAGTGAGAATAGTAGTTTCTCTTGTGCTCCTACATGCAACATCAGAAATTCAGGCAGAAACCACATACAATATACTTCACACAATCACAAACATCATCCAAGCATTTTAAATGTGAAATAGATCAAAAATCAAACAAGATACTTTAAAAACCTGAAAAACCCTAGCTTCCCTTATCTTAATAGAGACTAACCCAACAAAATCGAATCCAAACAGAAGAGTACAACAACATGCATGCAACTTAAAGAGATGATAAACAAGAACATAAGGTGAAAATAGTGAGGTCTATGTCCACAGATTCGAATCAGACCAAAAACTTCGGAAGTGAAAAGAAAGGAAACAAAATAGAGGTTCTTAGTTCGACTTACATGGAGGAAAACACGTTTAGTTAGTTTGGAGGAGGATCTTGCAGTGTCCTAGCTCAGATTATGATTCAATGAGAGCAAGAGTGAGTGAGCTGGTTTGAATGAGTGAGGGGAAACTCAAGTGAAAAGTTTTGTGAAAATACTAAAGGGGTTTTCTGAAAGTGAAAGATCAAGGGGTTGGCCTCGGGCCTTTTTACTTTAATTGGACCCAATGCATGAAATAAAAGTGGACCTCACAGAAAAGTTCATGCTAAACATTTATCATTCACCATCACATGAAAAATAAACAATCATGGGATCAAACTAAATCCATGATCAAATAATAATTCTGAAGGTAAAATAATATATCATTTAAAAATTTCTCTATTTACCATATCCTATTGTAATTATAATTTTGGATTGTATAATTCGTAATGAAAATTTATATTACGGATTATACAATCTGTAATGTAAAATTACATTCCAAATTGTAATTTTGTATTACAAATTTTACAATTCATAATGTAACTTTACATTTTGGATTGTACAATCCAAAATGTACACGAATTGTAGAATCCAAAATTTACATTTCAAGTCTTTTATCTTTTCCTTACACTTTATATATATATAGTGATATTTTCATTTGTTTTAGTGAACACTTGTGAGTGAATGTGTTTAAGGGTGTAGGTAAAAGTAGATGGGTGAAGGTGGAAGTGGTGATGGAAGAAGAAGATGGAGATGGAATGAAAGATAGGGTGAAGTTGGAGTTGGAAAAAGAAGATATCATATAGTGGAGGTGGAGGTGGGGGAAAATATGAAGGTGTTGTGGGAGAGGACGGAAGGGAAGAAGAGGAAGACAAATTTGATATGTTACCTTGATTACGAGGGTGCAGTAAGAAAACATGGGAATACAGGAAAGATTTGCCTTCTAAAAATAGTACCAGCAGTCGAATTCGAACCATCTTTTGTAGCACTATCTCATTAGGATTAAAAGGAAAGGGTATAAAATCGAGTGGGAATATTAGAAATCCTTAATATCTTAACATAAATATGTTATTATATATAAAATTAGACGGAGAAAAACCAACCACGTTACAAATTTTGAGATGGATCGAATAACAAATAACAAATTAAAAAAAATTTAAAGTCTTACATAATTTTTCATTTTCCATATTATTCAAACTGTACCGATAAACACCTTATTATAAGAAATAATTTAATTCATTTTGTTTTTATTATTAAGCACCTTATTACGCATGTGCTTTCTTTTAAACAATTAATTTAATTTAATGCTGTTTGGAGAGATTATAATATTAATTAATTAAATTATTATAAGATAATTAACAACCTTATCACATACATGCATATATATATATATATATATATATATATATATATATATATATTATTATATAATAATAGTATAATTTCACATTGTTTATATGCATTATTTATTATTTATTTAACGACCATCTTTTTGGATTTTATAAGTTGAATGAATAAAGTGCTAGAAAAGACTGTTAGTTATACATTTTTCCTATTATATTTGTTTAGCTAAGTTATTTCGTTTCGGATACTTTAATTGTAGTTAATATGTTGAACTTTGAGAAAATCGAATAATAATTCATAAAAATTCAAACTAGTTGGATAAGGAGAAATAGAAAAAAAATTATATGAGTGTTATAAAAGTTGCTAGCGTGCAAAGTACCCTATTTAGATGATATTAAGAAATGGTGAACATTTATTTTCAATATTTTTATAGGTCCTTGAATTTTTTTTCCTAGTTCTCCCATTAAATCTCTTTACTAAAGGTGAGAATTCTTTTTTTTTAGTTCTCCCATACAATTGTCACATAGAGTCAGTTTCAGATTTTTCAGGTAGCTACTATACAATTGTGGCTGTGGCATAGCTGCTTCAAAGCTTAGTTCTTAGAGAACTAAAATCTGAATGAATGGCATGCGCTTTTATTTGTTCCGCACAACATCCAAGATTGTAGAACTTGCTCGTTCGGGTAAAATCGGCCGTGCTCGCAAACTGTTCGATGAAATACCTCACAAAGACTTGGTTGCATGGAATGCCATGCTAACCGCCTATTCCAACTTAGGACTTTACCAGCAGAGTCTTAGTCTCTTCGGTAGCATGAGAGTCTCCCATTTGAAACTCGACAACTTCACCTTCTCTGCAGCCTTAAACGCATGCGCTGGTGCATCCCATCTTCGTTTTGGAGCAACACTACATGCTTTGGTAATTGTATCAGGCTACCTGTCTTGTCTTCCTGTGGCTAACTCGCTCATTGACATGTATGGCAAGTGTCTGCGTCCTGATGATGCAAGAAAAGTGCATGATGAGATGAGTGATAGTAATGAAGTGACATTGTGTTCACTTCTGTTTGCTTATGCCAACTCTTATCAGTTTGGCACGGCTACTGAACTGTTTCACAGCATGCCTGAAAGGGTTGTGATTGCTTGGAATATAATGATTGCGGGTCATGCTCGTTGCGGTGAAGTTGAAGCGTGCTTGCATTTGTTTAAAGAGATGTGTGGGAGTTTGTGTCAGCCAGATCAGTGGACTTTCAGTGCTCTCGTGAACGCTTGTGCTGAGTCAATGGAGATGTTATACGGATGCATGGTGCATGGTTTTGTGATAAAATCTGGTTGGAGCTCTGCCATGGAGGTAAAGAACTCGATTTTAAGCTTTTATGCCAAATTAGAATGTCATGATGATGCCATTAGGGTGTTTAACTCCTTTGGATGTTTTAATCAAGTGTCTTGGAATGCCATCATTGACGCTCATATGAAATCAGGGGATACCCATAACGCTTTTCTTGCTTTCCAGCAAGCTCCTGAGAAAAATATTGTTTCTTGGACTTCTATGATTGCAGGGTATACGAGAAATGGGAATGGAGAGCTAGCTTTAAGTATGTTTTTAGACATGACACAAAACTCTGTCCAGCTTGATGATCTAGTAGCTGGAGCAGTCCTTCATGCCTGTGCCAGCTTAGCGATACTGGTTCATGGAAGAATGATCCATGGCTGCATCATTCGTCATGGTTTAGACAAGTATTTATATGTTGGGAATAGCTTGGTTAATATGTATGCAAAATGTGGGGACATAGAAGGTTCACGGCTTTCATTTCACGCCCTTCTTGAGAAGGACTTGGTTTCTTGGAATTCAATGTTATTTGCATTTGGACTGCATGGGAAGGCCAATGAGGCTATAGGTTTGTACAGAGAAATGGTGGCATCTGGTGTGAAACCTGATGAAGTAACTTTCACAGGGCTGTTAATGACTTGCAGCCATTTGGGGCTTATAAACGAGGGTTTTGAGTTGTTTCAATCCATGAGTTTGGAATTTGGACTTTCCCATGGAATGGACCATGTGGCATGCATGTTGGATATGCTTGGTCGCGGTGGATACGTGGCAGAAGCAAGAAGTTTAGCTAAGAAGTATTCAAAGAGCAGCAAAAGTAGGAGCAATTCATGGGAGGTTCTACTAGGAGCATGTTATGCACATGGAGATTTAGGAACCGGAAGCCGAGTGGGAGAATATCTAAAGAACTTGGAGCCTGAAAAGGAGATTGGTTATGTGTTGTTGTCAAATTTGTATAGTGCAAGTGGGCAGTGGAAGAATGCAGAGATAGTTCGGAAGGCAATGGTTGATCAGGGGGTAAAGAAAGTGGTTGGTAGTAGTTGGATTGAGATAAGAAACGAAATGACCTCTTTCGTATCTGGAAACAATGCGTATCCTTTCATGGCTGAGATATCTAAGGTACTTCACTTTCTTCAATTGGAAATGAGACATGCATCATGACCTATTCATTTTGGTATTGGAGAACCTTCATAAACTAGTTAAAATATTTTCATATACAATTTTTATTGTCAACTTTGGTGACACCTGAGATTAGTTTGTAAGTTTTTTCAAATTATAAAGCACGACCCGCCCTGACTTTGCCTTTGGCAACGAATGAAAGCACCTGATTCAATATTAACAGCACACTTTTTAACACGTTTTTAAATGGGTGAATTATATTTTGAGAATTAAATTTGGATAACATTCTCTTATAACCTAATGTGATATTTTTTAAGAAGTTTTGAAATATAAAGAAATAAAAAAAATGAAAAATTATTTAAAAAATGTTATCTCAATGATAAAATAAAATTGTTAAAATTTAATTATTAAAAAATTATTTATTTTAATTATTGGCTAAAGTATATTGCCTCTATATTTCTAGTTGATTTCAACAAATAGTAGTGAGTGTTATAAACACCTTGTGTTTGTCAGTCAACTATAGGTATACTCAAAAATCAAGATTTAAAAAATATAAAAAATTTTGTTGTTAAAAGTTCACTTAAAAACTCTTTATTTTTATAATTCTATGTTTTAAAAAGTTAAATAAAAAATAATCAACGTCATTTAAATAAAAATAAGATGGCATTATAGAATTTTAATATCAGGAAAAGAATTGACCATTAAATTCTTTATTATAGAATAACACTGAGGAAGAATGCATTTTTTATTGTAAGTGTCCATAAAAGGAACGAGATATGTACTCCTCGTTAGATTTGGTTCCTAAAGTGCTTGCTTAAAAACAATTCTCAAAAGACAATCGAACAAAAAATCTAAACATGAAAAAGGCTAAATAGAACAATTGATTCACCTTCTCTGAAATCAAAATATCAAAATTATTGATTTTGCTAAATAAATTTTCTTTATTTATCAAAATAAATAAAGAAACAAACAGCAGTTAAAAGACACAATTTTTTTCAGTAATAAATTTCAGGGGAAAATTAATATTTATTAATAAATATTAAAATAGAGTACTAAATAACGGTCGCATAAATGTCAGGTAATTGTAGAACAAGTAAAAAACTGCAAATAGTTGAAATTTCATAAAAATTACACTATATATAATATTAAAATGTTGAAATAGAGAGTATATCAAGGATTTGAGTAAACTTAGTGCATATTTAATGAGCTGCAGTTGAAAAATAAAATAAAATAATCTTAAAAAATAATTCTTAAAATGGAATGAAACTATGAACAAACATAAAAGTGATGCTAAATATTCTACCTTATATAATAAGCTAAAAGTTTACAAAATTAAACTCTCAAAATGGTACTAAGACATTCTCATCTGAAAAAATATTAAAAATAAACATAAATAATCAAATGTGCCTTAAAAATTATTTAATTTAATAAAATTTAGATTTTCATTTTCTAAAATGCAATACATCATATAAAAAATAGAGAAAAATGTACAGTAAAGGTTGTAATAAAATAAAAATTACATTGGGGATCTAAATAAATGCATTGGATAGAGGATGAGACGAACAATTGAGAGAGAAAAATATTTTTTTTATTAAGTTACTTAATAAACTAACACTACATTCACAATTTTCTTTGGTTAAAATTTGTGAGAAACACTTAAGATTTGTGGGTTTCACCAATTTTTCTCGATAACAAATCCATGAATAATATACTTGTAGTAAATGTGTTTTTCATGAATACTTTTTGTGAGTAATTCCCAACCTGGTACAGAAAATGTTTCCAAGAATATTTCTTACAAAGTTTGTCTATTTATACCCACGTCCAACATGGTATACATTCTTTAGTATCGATAAAAAGATGGTTTGGACAATAATAAGTTTCACTATCATATAATAACCTTTAGAAAAAAACCATCCTCATTCATATATTTAAATATAATATGTATTAAATTTTTTGTCTCATCTGTACTCAGATCCAATACTACTTAATTAATTTTATAAAATAATAAAAAATTACTGTAAAAGAAACATAATATTATCAAATATTTAATATTAAAATAAGAGTATTATTGTTTTTTCAATATCAAATATTTAGAAAAAATTATAATTATATACATTTCAAATTGAAATGCCAAATAAAATTTTATAAGTGTCAAAATATTTATTAAATTTTCAAACGTTAATGTTACATAATTGATAAAATTTAAAAATATTTAAAAATATATATAAAACAAAAACAAATATTTAAATTAATTTTTTGAAACGTATGTCTACTTCAATTTTTTTAATTCTAATCAAATCTTTCTTTTTTTACACTAATAAAAATTATTAATACATCAGTTGATAAAAAACATGGAAAAAATAAAGATTAAATTAATAATTAAAATTTAACATACATCTTTCATCTTTTGAACTACACTATATGTTTAATAGTGATAAAAGATATTTATAACAATTACATTAAATTATTGTATTATAGTAAATAAAATTTATTTATAAAAGTATAGTGACAAAATTACAAGTTTCATAATGAGTTAGAAAATAAAAATAATTATATAAAAAATATCAAAATAGTATTTCACATAATAAAAGTGAACAACAAATAAAAATATTAAAAAAATATCAAATGAAAAACAAATGTGTTGCTAAAGGTATAATAAAATGAAAAAGACCTTAAAATTATAAGAAAACTTTTCAAATACAAACTTGGTCAAACAATAGAGAGATGATGAAACATATTTTAGCTAAACAAAAAACTCTTCAAATGAAACAAATATTAGTAATAATAATAATAATAAAGTAAAACAAAGATAAGTTTTTTATATTATCTAGGAAAATGAAAATGAAATGTTTATGTTGTTAAACACTTAAATTGACAGTGTTAAACATTTTCATGTGAAAATAAGTTGTACAATAAATAAAAAAAAGTAAAAATACTAAATTATGATAAATAAAAAATATTTAATTGATATATATATAATTTGAACATAATTGCACAAAGATTGTGATAAGAGAAAAAATGTCTTAGAGATGTGAATGAATTTCATCACAAACCAAACATTTAGAAGAAATAAAACAAATTGATATATATATATATATATATATGATTAGTTAATATATTATAAGTATTTTAATAATTTAAACTAAAATAGCGATAGAATATGGATAGGTATTATGACGGATATACAAATAGAGACGGATAAATATGTGCATTCCCATGTACCCAATTAGTATAGAAGTTTTTTGTCAAAACTAACGAGTTTGGACAATACACATATTATAATATTATAATAGAATATATTTCTGTTTTGATTCTTCTCCCTCTGTTATAATAGAATGAGATTTTGTCTTGCCAACTGTAATATTTTGCTTTTTAACCTAGACAAGTGTTAAACAATGATAACTATTATAAATGCTGCTCCCTTTTTGTTTCTTACATTCGATGCATTCAATATAATGAAGACATCTTTTAATATTTTAATCTAACAACACATAATGATGAATTTATTTGTCATCATTATTCTTTAAACCACCACCCATTTTCTTTCCACAAATCAAGACAATTTCTGTTTATAAAATATTAAACAAATCACAATTTCTTAAATTAGGTATGATATCAAGATTAGAACGCCATACTATAATAGGTCCTAATCTCATGCATATTTAAAATGTTCATTCACATATTTACGTTTGATTAATACTATATATTTATTCAAATTTAAACCAGTTCAAACAAAACAAATTTATGTATGTCCTAACGTTATTAAAGTTATATGTGGGGCATTTCATGATATTGTAGTCGAATTACTTCCCATTATTACAACATATATACTATAATTATAAGTTATGACCAAAATGTTTAAAAGAATAACTTTAAACTTAGCTTCATTTCATGTTTTTTCCTTCTGTCTTTTGACCAAATTAGGCAAATGTAACAACATAGTGCAAATCAGTACAATCAAGTAACATTCTGCTTGAGTAAACATTTATCCTTTTGAAGAATTGCAGACCTTCAAAATGGACGAACTATACTTTAATAGTGCAACATAAAAAGTTTTAAAGTCTAGATAAATTTACATTAAACAATTAAGAGAAGTTATATAACAAATATATAAGTCCCACTCCGGAAAGGGAGGTTGGACTATGTTGGATTTTTCCATTAGCTCCCCTTCATAAATGTTTGTCAGAATTTGTAGCCAAAATCATGTATCTTCACAATGTTAATCAAAACTATGTGAATCTATAAAATCCAGAATTATCAATATAAGTTATTAACTTTAAAATCATGATTGAGTTTCTTTAATGATTTCATTCTTTTCTTCTTATGTCTATAAATAGTACGTACTCATAGACAATGAATCATCCCATACTTTAACTTATTTAATTAAAAATTTGAAAGTTAATATTTTATAATAAATAAGTAGATATTTATTTCTAATATACCATTTATATTAGGAAATAAAATAATAACAAAATATCTTATTAATAAAGATAATGAAATTAAAAGATGAATAAAGTTTAACAATGAAAAAGAAGAAAGTATTGATTCTGAAGATATTGTTGAAAAATATTGAAAGATTATTTTTTATTTTTAATTATAATAAAGATTAGAAGCTGTGATTTTATGTAGGAAAATGTATTTTAAAATTTTAAAACACGTTATTTTTGTGACAAATTTTAATTTTCAATTATTAATGGAATCAAGAAGGACTATCTTTTATTTGAAAAAAAAAATTAATTAAAATTTTAAAAAATGTACGAGACCTGAAATGACCATTTTATATTTTAAGTCATATATCTTATAAATCAATTTCACCAAAAATTACAGAAATATCTAGCTTTAAAAAAATAAATTTCAAACTTAAAAAAGCTATTTTTTAGCTGGATCGGGTTAGAAAATGTTGGGTTGGACTTGAAAAATCGAAATTGAAGGCCCACAACATTGTGATTATTTACGAGGGTGCCCATGTCTCCCTGATTTTCTCTGTCACTTTCAGAAGTGAGAAGTCATCGCCCTTTCGTTTCCTTTCCCTTCCTCCGAAGGTCCGTTCAACTCCATTGCCTAACCTTTTGCAATCCCTTTTTTATTTTTTCCCTTTGTTTTTCAGTTAATGCTTTAAGGTATTTTATTTTGCATTCATTTCATTGTCCCCTTTGTAATTATGTTAATGCATGTTCAAATTGTTAAGACCATTCCCTGACCTCAAGTTGAAAACTAATGTCTTCGTTTAAGAGTAACGGTTGCTTCCATTTTTTCTTTTTAAATCATTTCTCTAAATCTTTTTCCTTCCATTTTTCCAAAATAGTTAGGGTTTTACCTATTATTTGAATATGTCATGGTTTTGGAGTTTATTGGTGAATGCTTTTCTTTCCTTGCATGTTTTGACTCCGTTGTGATGTTGAAGGGTCTTTACTCTTTTGATCGCCTTTTGATGTTGTTGTTGAATTCAGACATTTTAAACGGTGGTTTGGTTTTCTGCACGCCCTGATATTCTGTAGATATTATGCTTGTTTTGTGTCTGATTAAAGTTCACATACAGCATACAGACGTGATCATATACAGTTTGTGATGTTGGTTTTATTGTATTGTACTGCTCTTGTTCTAATGGAATCAACGATCCAAAACATATATAATATATACTTGCTACCTGCGTTGCTATTATTTTTATATATTTGTTTTGAACATCAATGGTCCTACATTTCAAGAGTAATCTACATACTTCAGCATCAGTGATTTAGGCTAATTGTTGCAAGTTATTAAAACTATGCAGGGTGAATATGAATTTGACATCTATTTATTGATTGGGGAACTGGTGGGATGTTGGAAGGTTTACTCACTCTCTGTGTTTTGATATTGGTCTAGCTGCTTCTGAAAGTTGGATTGGATATTCTTTTTTTGGCCATTTCGCTTGGCCCCAACACCCACTAAAAGGTTCTGGGATGTGGATTTTTGATGGACTGCAATAAAGAAGAGGCCTTAAGGGCCAAGGATATTGCTGAAAAGAAGATGGAAAACAGGGATTTTGCGGGGGCTCGTAAAATTGCTCTTAAGGCTCAGCAGCTGTACCCCGATCTGGAAAATATTGCTCAAATGCTTGTTGTTTGTGATGTGCACTGCTGTGCTGAGAAGAAATTGTATGGTAGTGAAATAGATTGGTATGAAATTCTTCAGGTTGAACAGACAGCTGTTGATGCACTAATTAAGAAGCAATATAGAAAGTTCGCCCTCCAACTCCATCCTGACAAAAACAAGTTTGCTGGTGCTGAAGCTGCATTTAAGCTGATTGGGGAAGCTCAAAGAGTACTTCTGGACCGTGAAAAACGTAATGTTTTTGACATGAAGCGTAGAGTTCCGATGAACAAACCTGCTACATCACATTATAATACTACTGCGTGGAGGAATGCTAAGTCCAACTTTACAAGCTCAACTTCTCAGCAGCAGCAGCAGCAAAATGGTGCACGAGCTACATTTTGGACAGTCTGCCCATTTTGTTCTGTTAAGTATCAATATTACAAAGAAATTTTAGATAAATCTCTTCGCTGCCAACATTGTAAAAGGCCCTTTGTTGCATATGAAGTGGGAAAACGAGGTACACCATCTCCAGCAACTAATTCAACTCAGCAAGCTTCTGACCCGCAGAAAGGTGGTTTGAATCATGGTGCTTTCAAAGTAGGTGCTGAATCTCAAAGCAATTCACATGCTGAGAAGTCCAATATAAGGTCATCCCCGGCAACTAATTCAACCCAACAGAGAGGCGGTTTGAATCATGGTGCTTTTAAGGTAGGTGTTGGATCTCAAAGCAATTCACATGCTGAGAAGTCCAATATAGGGTCATCTGTTAAAATGGCACCTGCTAGTGTTTCTCGAAAGAGAAAAAGGAAGCAGGTGGCAGAATCCAGTGAAAGTTCTGATCCTTTGATCCACAGTGATTCTGAAGAAGATAGAGTTGCTGGAAAGGATGGTTATTCCAGTGTAGAAAACAATTCAACTACTAGAGAAGGGCATCTACGGAGATCTACCCGGAAAAGGCATCAGGTCTCCTACAAGGAGCATTTGAACAACATTGATGATGGTTTCTCTGAAAGATGCGGTGATGGTGACGGTCATGGTGAGAAAAGTAAAATGAATGACCATAATGGTTTAGCTGCTGCGCACAAAGAAGTAAATCAGAAACAGCATGCTGCTGCTCACAAAGAAGTAAATCAGAAACAGCATGCTACTGCTCCCAAAGAAGTAAATGCTGCTGCTCACAAAGAAGTAAATCAGAAAAAGCACCTGTATTCGGGAAGAAATGAGGAAACTAACACATTTAAGGGAAAAGATAAAGGAAAAGATGTGGTGGGAGGGGCAAAGCAGGTGGATGAAACCTCAGAGCATCCTCCAGGTTCAACCTCCAAAGTATCAAATCAACCAAATGTTTATGCCTTCCCTGATGCAGAGTTCAGTGATTTTGAGAAGGACAAGAGAAAAGAATGTTTTGCTGCTGGGCAGATTTGGGCTGTTTATGACACAGCAGAAGGTATGCCTAGGTTCTATGCTTTAATCAGGAAAGTTCTATCTCCTGGATTCAAACTGCAGTTAACATGGTTCGAACCACATCCGGGCTGGAAGGATGAAATCAACTGGGTGAACGAGGAATTGCCTGTTTCTTGTGGGAAATATAAACTTGGCGACACTGACGTCACGGAAGATCATCTGATGTTTTCTCATCTGGTTTTGTGTGAAAAAATTAGCCGTACTTCTTTTAAAGTGTATCCTAGAAAGGGAGAAACTTGGGCCCTTTTTAAAAATTGGGATATTAATTGGTACATAGATGCGAAATCTCACCAGCCGTATGAATATGAGTTTGTTGAAATCTTGACAGATTATGTTGAAGATGAGGGTGTATATGTTGTTTTCTTGACTAAGTTGAAAGGTTTTGTAAGTATCTTCCTTCAAAATATAAAGGAATCTAAAAGTTCATTTCAAATTCCACCACTGGAGTTATTTAGATTCTCTCACAGGGTTCCATCTTTCAAAATGACCGGTGTGGAAAGGGCTGGTGTACCCTCAGGATCTTATGAACTTGATCCCGGAGCTTTACCAGAACATTTTGCAGAGATGGTTGGTCATGGCTCATCTGTCTGTGAGAATACAGGCACTTCGGATAGATCAGAATCCCTGATGTCTGAGGGAGGTAGGTCCACTCCCGATGTTAATGGCAACACTGATTGTTGTGCTCCTCTGGCACCAGAAACAATTGAAATTCCAGATACCCATTTCTTTAATTTTGACGCTGGGAGATCCCTTGAGAAGTTTCAGATTGGTCAAATTTGGGCATTTTACAGTGACGAGGATGGATTGCCTAAATATTACGGTCGTATTAATAAGATTGTGACTAGTCCTGATCTTGAATTGCACGTTTCCTGGCTTACTTGCTACCGGCTACCAGAGAATGCCACTGAATGGGAGGACAAAGATATGGGTGTGCTTATTTCATGCGGTCGATATAAAGTTAAGAAAACAGATGAGTTTCTCAGTATTTTTAGTACCACCTCTTCCGTTTCACATCAAGTGCATGCTGAATCTGTTGGAAAGAGTACAAGATATGCGATCTTTCCGAGGAAAGGTGAAGTTTGGGCGTTATATAGAAAATGGACAAATAAAATGAAGTCTTCTGAGTTGAAAAATTGGGAGTATGACATAGTGGAAGTCATCGAAGAAACTGGTTTGTTCATTAATGTTTTAGTTCTGGAGTTTGTTAGTGGGTTTAGTTCCGTTTTCAAGGGCAAATCAAATGAAGGATCATCTGTCAAGCTGAGAATACCAAGAAAAGAGTTGCTTAGGTTCTCCCACCAAATCCCAGCTTTCAAACTGACAGAAGAGCATGGCCATCTGAGAGATTTCTGGGAACTTGATCCCGGTGCGCTACCAACACATTATTATGGCTCTAGATGAAAGATCGTGGGTGATTGAAAAAGTGGAAACTGTTTTCTTTTAATTAGATTAGATAAACCTAGTGCAGTAGGGTATGATATGACGCACCGTTAAGATGTGTGGTAACATTTTGTTATTGTTAGTGAGTTGTTAGTGGTAGGCTGCGAATGACTAACAAGTGAGGTTTACCAAAGAACTCAAAGAACTTACTTCATATCGGTACACTCTCTTTTTCTTTACATGTAGAAGTCATGCCATCTTTTCTTCATCCCTAAGTTAGATGTCTTTTTAGCTGCAGAAGAATCACATTCTGCCTTGTATGTATGTCACTGAATTTCCTAAGGTACTATGGAGGAACTTACAGCCATGGGCATTGCAAATATAACACTTATCTCCTTCCCTGTCTTTCTGCGTTTCTCAACAAATGATTTTAAGTATATATAATGTACATGAGAAAGCAAATCAAATGCAGGAAATAGTCTTAACATTGTGAGACTTTGTCTCCGTCTTTGGATGATGCTCTACACAATGGATCTCTTCTCGGTTAGTGTATAATATATCTCTGGACATTCCTAAAGAGATATGCAGAACTGCCATTGCAAGTTGGTTCTTGCACAGTACTCCGTGCTTGAATTCAACATTTAGTGTTAGAGCACTTTAATTTTCACAATTCTATTTTGATTTGATCCCATCAGCCTGACAATTAATACAACATGCAACATCCACACTCTTTTAGCATTATTAACTTTAATTTATGAAAATAATATTATTCATTTCATTTGAAAGAAATTACACTTTCTAATCTACTCTTTTGAACACCTTATCTTTTATAACACTTTTTTTTTTATATTATTTTAGGTTAAATGAGTTTATGATATTTCTAAAATTGGTCCTTAATAGAATAGATATCTCCAGAGTCTTAATGTGTTTGAATCCAATATGTAAATAAATATGTTATTTTGGTCCTGTTATCTACTCTTAGACTTTTGAATTACTATTAAATTAAATTAATATATTTATTAATATTAGGTATAACAACATTTCAAATTTGTTGGAGATAATTTCAGTAAATTTTGAAGATATAATAAACATATTTAAACCTATTTTATTTTGTTATCAGTGTGTTCAACCGTATCTTTAAAGTTTCCCCTGAAGTCCTTCTTGCATAATCTGCATGGACAAAGGACGGAAAATACCTAACTGGTCTACAAAATTCTTTAATTAATTTTTTATTTGTTTTAAGTAATTATAACTTATAATATAATATATTAATAATATTGTTTATAATTTATATTTCCTTATTGATTTATTTTATCCTCTCACGAATGTTGCATGCCCTTTAACAACAGTGCATCACGCCATGTTAGTTACAATCTACAACTATTTACTGTTTACTACAAACCACCCCCATGTGGGCATCAATACCAGATTAGCAAAAATAATGATTTTCTTTTGGAATAAGACTTATTCCCACTCCAATAAATCGAGGAATAAGCTCAAACAATTTTGGGTTAAATATATTTTTTATTTTTAAAAATTATGTTTTTTATATATTAAATTTAATATATTTTTTATTTTTATACTTTATAAAAATTATATAAAATGTTTTTTAAGTATATGAAGATTATATTATAGTTCATAATAAAACTCAGTTTATCGGATTAAAATATTTCACGCACTGTTTGATGAGAATTTTCGTTTAAAGATGCAATGTAACTTTTTAAGAATAGTTTGATATCGAAAAATATTTAATCTAATAAATATTATTTGTTATCTATAAATGATAAAACATAAACAACTTATTTAAATATGTGATAATATATTTAAATAATTTATTTTTTCGATAAAACACTTAAGTGAAGCAAATTAGTCTGTATTGTCATTTTTAAATTATGAGTGATAAAAATGGTTAGATATTACATGTCAATCCTATATTAATCTGGATGAATCAAATAATATTGAGTTTTTCAACCTATCTTGACTAACTTGCCTAAGCTGCCTACATTTTTCTTTAATTTTTATGTTTTATGTGTAAAATATTAAAATTTATAACTAAAAAAATCCATAATTTAAATTATTACCATATTCATATTATATTGTTTAATTAATGTAAGCATGTGGTAAAATAATAATATAAATCATAAACAATTACTAATTAAATTTTAATTATTATTTATAAAGAAATCATTTAATTCATAAATCTCTATATTTATATAACTAGAAACATTAATTAATTAGTTATACGAAAAATTAGTAAAAACTGACAAGTTGACTCGCAATTTAATTTTCTTCAAAGTTTGGTTAAGACTTCCCAGCTTGTATCGACTACACAAGCTGGTATGTTCCAATCCAATTTTTTTTACCACTCCTAATTGTTCTTAAAAACATGTTACATTAATTGATAAAATACTAATTATTAATGGTAGTTCATCTTTACCACCATTCACTGAGATGATTTTTTTTTTTTTAATAATACAATTGGACAAGTTCTATTTAAAACCTTTGGTGATCGTGATAGAATCAGAAATAAAGTTTAAATATTACATATCTAAAAAACATGTTTGCAGAATCAGACATCTCAAGATAAAAAAATTAAGATTTTTTTTTTATCGGCCCAATTAAGACATTATGCATCCACAGATTGTAAGGATGATCTATATAGAGTGAAAAATATTCATGTTCAATTTTTATTATGTTAAAACTTAAAAGACTCGTGGAATCAGAGTCACATTATAGATTATTATGTAACTTAAGAAAAACCGTGCAAGAAAAAAGGAATCTAGTCTCAATGGGACTTAATTTAGTATTGTACTGTAAACATTAACTATGTTTAGTAGAGGGCATTTGGTCTAGTGGTATGATTCTCGCTTTGGGTGCGAGAGGTCCCGAGTTCGATTCTCGGAATGCCCCATATGTTCTTTTTTTGTCTTATAACTTTTTATAAACTTGACAAGCTGAATAAACGTAAAAAGTCCAAACAAAATAGGGTTTCCATTTAAGGGTTGATTAAGAGTAACAAAAGAAGTAGAAATAAGAAAAGCTTAAAAAGCAACTAATGGGAAAAGACCTTATAAACGCGTTGAGGAACCTTCCGAAATATGCCCAACGTGAGATCCAAGTAAAGAGGGAGTTGAACCAACACAAAAAATGTTACCGGCAAACATGTGATACCATAGATGAGATAAACCGAAGATTTCATTCCTTCTTCAATGATAAAGTAGTGTCCTGCACAGAACGAAACCAATATTGATGTTATCGATGTCCACAGTGAAGTCATTCCCAGGAGAAGCTTCTTAGGCAAGTGCATCGCAACATCCTTTTCCTGGAACCGAGATGTCAGAATCGAAAGAAACAAAACAAGTGCTGTCACCGAGGAACACAGTGCCACAAGTGATGCCAAAGCAAACACTTTGAAACCAGGTTTTCCATTCAACACTGGCTCACCAGAGTCATCATTCGTACCCCCTGGTATTGCTGTTGAGGTTGTGAATGCCACTGTTGCAACTAGTGCTGCAACTAGTGTGCACGAGTCTGAGGTTTTCGACAGCCATTTCCTTCCCTCTTTCACAAGCATTTCGTGACTGTTGATGAAAACCTGTTTAGCCGTTTGCCCCTTGTTGTTGTAACGTGCGTAGAAATTTGGTGGCATAGAATTCTTAACAAGCTGAAATGCCACAAAAATCATGAGCAATGTTAACAAACCTATTACACACTCGTTAACATTCTAAAACTATGATGATTGAAACCAAGAACATGTACCTTGTACCACTTATACTCCCACTGCATCTGCATGGCAGCACCAGGGACACGCCAGGGTCTATGTTCCTTATACGTGGCAGCGAGGTGCAATGCGCTGTTACCTTGGTTGTCTATGTGACGAAATGCACTTTCCTTTACCAGATTCCTCTTTGTGAGCAGCTTGTAGACACGAGGTTGTCTGTTTTCTATGGCTAAAAGAACAACATTCTTGTTGTCGGAATCCACATCATGGATAGCCACAGGGAAGGTATCTAGAATCTTTTCCACCATTTCATTCACTCCCATCTTTGCAGCAATTAGAATTGGTGATACCCTTTTCCTTTTCTCAGCAATTCCTTTTTTCTTCTGATTATCTTTGTTTTCAATATCACTGTCACGCCCAAGAACAAAGGAACTGTTTTCAGTGCAGTCATACTTGTACATAGAAGCTCGCTCAATCAACTCATCCATCACTTTCTTAGCCCACATGTGTTTCTCCTTCCTTCGTTGGATTTTGTCTATCCAAGATGCTCCTGTTACACGTTTAATTAATTAGTTAGCAGATTACATATAAATGATATGTGGTGATGTACATGTGCATGTGCATGTACTTACCCACACCAAAAAGTATTAGAAAGGCCTTCATCAGAATGATTAGAAACCGGATGAACACTTCCCAATTTGGAGGAAATCGGTGTAGTTTCTTTTCTTTCTCTTTCTCTGCTCCTTCTTGCACTGTGCAGAACATAGAATGTGTAATGAATAATGCACTAACATCATGGTTTTACAAGGACAAATGATGGTTTTTACCGAATTTGGTGCTGGATGATCTTTGGAGATTCTCTTCATCATCACCATCATCAGTTCCAGCTTTACCATCCTTTGTGCCGATTGCTGTAACGTATGATCGAAGAGTTTCATATATAACTAAATGGGTAAAGCAAACTGAAAGTATGAAAAAGGGATAACGCACTTATAACTTTAACAGCATTCTTCAACAAATATAAGATGCCGAAGCATGTTTGGTAGTTCATTGGATAGTTCAAAATCTGTGTGCCTCCTTTATTACTACTTTGGTCATCTTCTGTCTCTTCCTTCAGCTCATCAACAAGCAAACCTGCAATAACCGTTTCTCAGAAGAGTGCCAGTTTGTCATTTAATTTTACCTTGTCATCTAATTAAAAGTCCCTTTATAAATAATTTTAAAAACAATTACTCTAAAAATTAAAAATCAAAGTATAAATATAAAGAAAATGTTGCTAAACTAGGAAATTGGTGTGAAGTTTCTTACAATTATAGATCATTCGATCCATGAACTCCATCCATGTGCTGCTTCTGAAACAATTAGGCTTCAGAGCAAGAATATGAAGAGGAGAATAGCCATCCTGGTTAACAGCATCAGCAAGATTTGGATACAATCGAATTATTTGAAGTGCCAAACCTACAAAATACATCAAACTGAATACATTAAATCTGAAACAATTTTAGCAGAAAATATATTGCACCATATATAGGACAGTGACACTAACCAAAGTATTCATTGGAGATGGTAGAGTGAAGAATTGTGTCCCCGTTGGTCTTAATACATGGCGAGTAATCATGTTTATTTTGTAGGTGAGCATGGAGACAGAAAAATGCATCTTTGGAACCATGAATTGCTGCCAAGAAAAGAGGGGTCTCACCTTCAAAATTTTGACAGAAAATGAGGTTGGGGTCTCTTTTGGCTATGGTGTTGCAAATGTCCACATTCCCAAGCTCTGCTGCCAGATGCAAAGGAGTGTTTCCCTTCGAGTTTGGTATGTTCAGGATAGCAAGAGAAACATTTTGGTTAATGTTCTCAAGAAGGGTCGTCAAAAAATTGGTTTGACCCACATACACAGCTATGTGCAACACAGTGTCTTCAGCTTTTGTGACTTTAGCTTCCAATGCTCTATGGTTGTTCTTGTACGCTTCCAACACTTCTCTCCATTGCCCCTTCATCGCATAATTAAACAAACTTTCAATCTCAACTATCTCCACCATTTTGATACAACATGAGCACTCTTGGTTTACGTGAAATTGTGTTATATACTACCACTTTTGTAGATTATTATGTTGCATGCATGTTAGAGTAAGCTGTTGGAGGAAGCAAAGAAATTATATGACAGATGAGACAAGTGGAATCCGAAAAGGAAATGAGAATGTGGAATGAACAAGTAAGTGGTGCAGGTAGATTATTAGTTTTATATTTTTCAGTACATTAACTCAGCAAAGAAACTGATGCTGAGGTTTTCTAACATTTTCTTAACTTGTATTTTCTCTCTATGCAAGATAAGTATTAAGTATTTTCTTTGTGTTGAAGTAGATTTGATTCCAACTATATATACCTTTCGTATGTTCCTTTTTCCCAATTCAGGATAATAACTTTTTTATTATATGCGCTTAATCGTTTGTATTTCTACTATTTTCTATCATTTTTACGAGGAAATATTTTGATTATTAAATTTTAACAATTTTAGTGATATTTTTTAAGTGGTTTTATTTTTTAATTTTAATATTTTAAACTCATTTAAAAAATAATATCTATATTATAAAAAAAATTTGTCAAAATTTAGTAGTCAAAATATTATTCTCTTCGTCGGCGTCTTCTGAAATTTTTTAGATCTGCATTTGTTAAATGACTTTGCTTTATTTTTTTAATTATCTTCTGTGCAAATCTTCAATCTCGTTTGCTTTTGAAAGTTGATAAAGAATGATGTGCTCTGATGGTTCAAGACACTTTTACATTTGTTCTGTTGTGGAAATAATTCAAACACTACTTACAAATTTCATAAATAATAACAATTATAAAAATAATTGCATAGATTATTTGTTTCTTTAATAAAACATTTTCGAACAAGTTTTTATAGTTGTTAAAATAATATTTTCGACACTTAATAATATATTTGATTGTTACGGTTTGCTTATAACTTAAATTGTGATTTACTGAACCCGTTTATCGCGAGACTTTGGTAGAGAACTATCTCACGCACCCTTATTAAATTAAAAATTACATTTTTTTAAATAGTATATAAGACGACGAAAACTGCAAAAAATACATTAAAACCTGATATTATATGAAAATATTCTTAAATATATATTATTGGCAAAAATATTATTAAGCAGAATATTCCATAACTTATGGAGATTTTTTTAATATTTTTATTTTCTCCCTTCACTGTATTTTATTTAATCTTTTTGTTAATAAATAAATATACAACAATGCTCGTGACTTAATTGATTTGATCTAACTAAAATTTAATTAAGTTAGTTTGAATTTGATTAGTTAAAAATAAAAATTATTTTATCATTTAGTTTCTTAATTTTTGAGTAAAAATTGTAAGGAGTATCTCTTTAAAATTTTAGACCAATTTAATCCATTACCACTTGTGGGTATTTAATTTTTAGAGAATGCTAACCAGTGTTCTTAGAACACTGATTAAAGAATAATTAATGTGCATTAATTTTATTGTTTTTACATTAAAAATTGAAATAATTAATTTTATTAATCGAAATAATATAATTGCATGTAATAAATTTTATAAATACAAAATTGTCCTTTGAAATTTTTAAATAATTCTGATACAAATTAAGTGTTTTGAAATTTGTAAGTTCTCTATTAAAGATTTAGGTAATTAAATTTTTTTTATATTGCTAAATTTATATATATATATATATATATATATATAATTAATTAATAAATTCAGATGTTAAAATATTGTTTGTATTTTTAATACAGGGTTAAGTTAATAGGGATGCTGTAAAAGATTATTAAGTTAGAGAAAAAAAATTTAATGAAGTCTCAAATTAATATACTTTATTTTTATTTTTTAAACTTTTAAGATGTTTAACACTATTTATTTTTTGTTTTTATATTAATTTAATTTTTTATGTTTAATTATATTTTAAATTTTAACAAGATTAAAACATATTTATTTTATTATTTAATTATTTTTTAACTTTTATGGGTGAACATTAAATAAAATATTAAATACAGTTGTACAACATTTAAGGACATTTTTTTCCTTTAAACAAAATGAAATTGCATTAATAATTATTATGTCATATTTTATTTATTATCATAGTTAACTATAAATTTTTATAAGATTCAATATATCTTAATTATCCTTAACCAGTACACTAATTAGCAAGATTCTTACTTTTTAACCAAATTTTGTTAATTTTATTTCACGTTTTAATACAAGACTTAAAATAATATTGAAGCGAAAATGTATCAAACGATATAAACAATCCAAATATCATTCCGAGACATACGTTTAAAATGTTAAATGAATTTAATAAAATTTGATTAAAAAGAAATCAACGCAATAATTTCAATTTTCACTTACGAGAGACAAATATCTAATCCTAATATTTATGTGTATTGGATTTGGTTGAATTGAGTTTGAGTATTTTAATAATCGTTGAATTAGTTAATTTTGTGCTCAAATTTAATTTAACTTAGTTATATTTAATTAATGCAACTTCTTGTAAATTCAATCCCAGCCATAGTACTAAAATTGGATCCCACGTTAGTGAATAAAAGCAATCATAATTTAAATTCAATTTTTGCTAAATTTTGTCCAACCGCTGCATGTGTAATATTGTAATTCGATCTTCATACACGTAAATAAACAAAGCCATAATTAATAATTTGAAAATAAATAAAAATAAAATGATATTGAATCTAGTAGAAACTCATGTTCTATATATATAAAAAAAAAGCCACACTCAAATATAATTAGCTTCATAATTTTATTTTATTTTTAAATGTAGAAGAAAACTTCCCCTTCAATAAAATAAAACACCAATATATACCAACTTTTTCTCAAGTAAATATAACTAACTTACTAAATTTTAACGGCAAAGGATTTGGTTTATATAACAACCTTTTTTTAACTAGTTATTTAATAGTCTTTTTACTATAAAGATCATATTTCACTATCATCAATTAAAGGATTAAATCTACAAAAAAAAAAAAAGTGCACACATTAAAAATTATTTGATATTTCATCAATTGATTTTATCTTAATATACAAATAATATATATTTTTAAATATAATCAAATAATATATATATATATATATATATATATATATATATATGCTTAATTTATAAAAAAAAAGGCTAACAATTATGATATTATGTTGGATGATTAGATTTATATAGTTATATGTAAAGACTTATGAGAGTGAAAAACATATGATTTGGTGTACACATCTGAAAAATATGGATCAAACATGATGAAAAGCAAATACATATATGATTTGGTGTTGATGAAGAGAAGATGAAGCTTTGAGAATTGGGATTCATGGATACCCCACTGCGATGCAGGTCTCCCAAAATACTTTATCTTCCAATTCATTCACAATAACTTCACCACCTTCATCTTCTAATCTTCCAACTTCTTCATCTTCTTCTTCTTCTTCTTCTGCTTGCCCTTTGTCACAGTTACATGACTCTGCATCATCATCCTTATCTCCACTTACACTACACAACACACCCTTGTCTTCAGAATCTGCACTATCCTCAATTACTGACAAACCTGACATCTTCACACTGCTATTCATTTCTTCTTCATACAAAACTTCTCTCTTCTTCTGTTTAATTTATAATGTTTTTTAAGGATCATCTTTTTGCACTTTATTCATGGTATTCATTTCATTGATGTCATTTCTTGTCAAACTATAAATTGTTGCCATTGGTTTTATTCCACATTGATGGTGGGTTTCAGGTCATTCTTCCACTTATTATTTGCATCAATTGAATAGTCTTTTAATTTATACAAATAAGGTATATTAATTAAGATCGAGTAATACTGCAATTATAGAGTTGTTTAATTAAGAAATAAAATTAAGTTTTACAGGTGTCTCATAAGTTTTAAGTAAATTTTCTTCATTATATACAAAGTTAGCTGTCACGACAATTATTCAAATGATAAAACAAAATAAGATTGGAGTTGCAGAATTGCAGAAAGAGAAGATATTATGTGTGAGTGGGTGTTCACAATCAAGTGCAACACGTTATCAAAGATTATATATAAATACTCAAATAAGTGTGCACATGTAACAAATCTCAACACTATTATAGAGTATTGATGCATGTGGTTGCAAATCTTATTAGGTCTATATATATATATATATATATACTGGGCATTTCTGTTGAAGAGTCTGGTCCAAAGATTGACTAGTTAAAATATTTTTTCTTATGGATTCATACAATTACTTTGCTTATGACTTTCTATTACTGAAAATAAGAACCAAAGTTAAGAAAATAAAAGGAAATTATACAATAATAAATACACTCTAAATCACTATTACAACAAGAGTATTGGTTACACCGAGAATCATGGTGATAATATTTGAAAGATATGAAAGAAATAGTGCATGATTTTGTATTCTCATATGTATGTACTATAAGGCATATTAGGATTTGCCGACACTTGTTATATCACAGTTCACATCCAAGCATCTTACAAAGTGATGCCACTAATGGTGCTGTAACGTCAACACTGAATTAAAGCAGCAGGGAAATGTGAGGATTTCTTGCACACAATTTAAAACAAATTATTAATATTATTATTCTTTACCTTTTAATATAATATTGAGTAATTTACTTATTTAATATAGATAATTAAGAGATATTTTAAAACCCCAAAAGGAACACACAAGCAACCCCTCACTCAAAGAATCCTCTCGATCTATGATATTGCTTTTTATGATAATTATTTTAAAAAGTTGTATCTAGTCAGATAATTTTCTCAATTGATAGAATATTGATTTGTACATTTACCGTACTACAAAAGAAAAAACAATTATATTTTTTTCGGTAACGTGCTACAACTTGAAAATTTCTGTCCGAAACAGTGATCACAATAAATTGTCAAGCGTCATAACTCTCTAGTCCAACGCAGTCAACCAAAATAAAATAACTATCAGAAAATAATTTCCAATATCCTTTTCCTTTTCCATTTGCATCGCAGTGTTACGCTGTGAATTCCATGGGCAAGAACAAAACATTTGAACAAAACAAACTAATAACAGTAGAATACAAGGTCGCAATGTACTGCAACGAGTGTGAAAGAATCGTTGCCAAAACCATCATCAAGTGTAAAGGTTCACGATGTTCTGTCTCTTCATTTATTTAATTTGTTATACCCTTGGATTATATTATTAATATACAACTCTGATTTTATTAGGAGTGGAAAAGTTCATCACCGACATGAACAAAAACCGGGTGGTGGTAACAGGTCGGATTGATCCCATGAAAGTAAAGAAAAAACTTAAGAAGAAAACGGGAAAGAGAGTGGAGATTGTGTGTAACAAGGATGAAGAAGAGGCAAAAGATGAATCGCATGAATCTGATAAACTTGTCGTAATGTATCAGTTCGCACTTGAAAATGATTGTTGCGTAGAGACCGAAGCCATGATGATATTCAGCGATGAGAATCCACATGCATGTGCACTAATGTAAAAGGGGTTATTCCAGATTTTCATTCCTTATTCTTTGATGTGTTGTTGTATCAGTAGGATCACCCTTTGACCCCAGAAAATTCTCCTAATTTTGTATTCATTCATCGAACTGAAAACAAGACATTATCTTGAAAAAGAAAAACTTGATTTGTTTACTCACAGAAGCAGCTTTTTATCTTGAGGTTGTTGGCATTGAAGGATTGGCACACATGTGATGCATTTTATGGCTTGTCCTTCTCAAATGCTCAATTTACGCATGCAAACTTTTACCCGTGCTTTCTATTAAACTGAAAAGTCGCATCAAATTTGCACCAAACTCCAATAAGGGCTAAGCACCGCACATTCGTAGTGCGTTTCGTGAACCACATGGCATGATCAATTATTTTACGCATAATGCGGGATCTACTTGCCTTCTGCTTTTTATATTAGGTTTTAAGCATGAACCTTCTAATCTAATGCAAGTACATTACACGGCTGATCTTAACTTTCTTTAAATATTATACCACATCTTTCTTTCATTACATGTTATGCGAGCACTACTTAAATTTTACAAAACTAACACATTGTTTTATATTTCGTCTTATCTTTTGTTGAAATATCAGATATAGATCATAAATGTTTCTCACAAAACATTGTTCGTGACATGTGAATAATTTTAGCAGTTTTTACTCTGGTAGGCATTTCTACAATCATTGACAATGAGACTATGTATGGACCAATTTCCTCAGCAAAATCGCAATGATTGTTCCCTTCATCTTCGGCACAGATTTGAAGTTCAGTTTGGAACATATCAGAAAGGCTTTTTCTCTTGCACTATCTCAGAAAAGTTCGAGACTTTTCCTCTTTGTAATACTGTACTCTACACAGTGGCCCCACAGGCATGAGCACCAAACAGTAGTAAGCTCATACTTTAAAAGTGTAAACCAGAAGACGTGGAACACAATGAGGTGGTTGAGTGGGTAGATGTTATAGTATTATTGATCATTGATGACAACCTGCGATATTCACTTAAAATTTTCACAATATTACACATTTTTTCATGTTAAACAAGGTGAATAATGTTGTGTTCTCTGTACATTGTATGAAGTGAAAAATTGAAGCCCTTCATTGTTGTTTTATGAGATGACCTCTAGTGCTTCTCTTGTTTGTCCAAGTATATTGAACACTGTTGCTGCTATGCTAGATGGTGTAAGACCGGCCATAAACAATTGGTCCGCAGGTGATCCATGGTCAATATAGCGATCCGGAAGGACTATTGGCCTCCACTGCAGAGGTGCCATGCAGAGTTCATGAGTTTATGGGAACTGGTAAAAGCTTCGTAGAAAATTCGAAGACGCAAAAAATGCTAGTAGCTATGGTTGGAAATGAAAAAACTTGCTTTGTTTCTTACCTTCAATTTGCCATCCAGAAGGCCATCAAGGGCCATGAACTGAGCAACGTGAGAACCAAATCCTCCAATAGATCCTTCTTCTACTGTGATCAAAACCTCATGTGATTTTGCCAGCCTGCGAATCAGTGAACAATCCAGTGGCTTACAGAAGCGTGCATCAGCAACTGTTAAGCGCAAGCCATGACGTTCAACCAATGAAGCAGCAGCCAAACAGTTTTGAACAGCCGATCCATAGCCCAAAAGAGCCACTCTTTCCCCTTCTATCAGTACCCTTCCTTTCCCAATCTGATACAATATCATAATAAAAACATCATATGGATTTGCAAAACTTTTCCTAATACTCTCCATGAGGATATGTATGGGGATAAAGTTCTAAACTTTACCTCAAGGGGAGTTCCTTTATTTCCGGTTGGTAGTTCAGCACCAATGCCATTTCCCCTTGGGTATCGGAAACAACTAGGTCGGTCATTGATTGCTGCTGCAGTGGCAACCATGTGGAAAAGTTCGGCTTCATCAGAAGGAGCCATGACCACCATGTTAGGGAGGCATGCCATAAATGTGACATCAAAGGAACCACAATGTGTGGGACCATCTGCTCCAACTAATCCAGCTCTGTCCATTGCAAACCTTACAGGCAGCTTTTGTAAGTCAACATCATGCACCACCTGCGGAATGGACATTGAACACATACGTTTGAGCACTGATTTTGAAGTTAATGTTACGGTGGTTACTGATCATGTATGTATGTCTTCACACTAAAACACATTGTCTCGTATAGAAAATTCTACACATGAAACACATCATTCTAGCATTTTGTCTTGACAATAAAACGCTATCCTACCTGGTCATAAGCCCTCTGCATGAATGATGAGTAGATTGCACAGAAAGGCTTAAGACCTTCACAAGCCAAACCCGCAGCAAATGTAACAGCATGCTGTTCTGCTATCCCCACGTCAAAGCATCTTGATGGGAAACGGCGATGGAAGATATTCATGCCAGTTCCACCTCCCATAGCAGCATGGATTGCAATAATGTCTTTGTCAGCTTCGGCTTCTGCAATCAAGGCCTCTGCAAAGTATGTGGTGTAAGACTGAGTTGCAGCCTTGGATTTGAATTGCTTCCCAGTTGGTGGGTCAAACTTGGTAACTCCTGCAAAAAACGAAACCAAGCCACACATATATATCCATCAGGAATACAAAGAGTCAAAGCCAATCGATCACTAAACAAAAATTTTTTTTTTTTTCAGATTATTGAGAATTAATTAGTGATTGCTCCTTTACCATGGTACTTGTCTGCTGCCTTTTCTGCGTATGGGTATCCGCGGCCTTTTTCAGTGATAACATGGATCAGTACAGGACCAGTTATTTTAGTACTTTTCACTTCATTAAGAATGGCAACAAGATCATCTATGTTATGACCATCAACAGGACCAATATAGTAGAGTCCAAGCTCTTCAAAGAGCGTTGATCCAGAACCACTGATCATGCCACGAGCATACTCGTCAACTTTTGCAGCCAATTCATGCATAGGACCGCCAATTCGTTTAGTAACACCCTATTCATGACATCATTTTGTCAGTGTTCAGTTTGAGTATACTATGTTGCTGTAAATCATAAAATAATGAAGTTGTAATTACCCACCTTGGCAACCTCTCTCAATTCTCTAAGAGGCCTATTTGATTGTAATCTACTGAGAGCACTGCTCAAAGCTCCTACAGGTGGTATGGGTCCATCAAGAGTGGCAGTGGGCAAAGAGACCTGTTTGTTGTCATTCAGAATAACAATCATATCAGAATCAAGATATCCAGCATTGTTCATGGCTTCATAAGCTTGCCCTGCTGTCATGGCACCATCACCGATAACAGCAACCACGTTATTCTTTCTTCCCTTCAGATCTCTCCCAACAGCCATTCCTATTGGTTCAATAAAACTTCAAAAGTTAAAAGACAAATCACAAAATCCAATTGTTAAACACGAAGGAACAAACTAGTGCCACCTCTACACATTGTCAACATATAAAAATCTTTGCACTGTCAAGCAATTAAAAATCATAATAAGCATGACATCCGAGATAACTACTAAAAAAGTCATTAAACTTATTGTGAATGAATGACAGTGTCAATTCATATGCTGTTTACTCATATTCTCTATTAAACTGTTTTTTTTAGTTAAAACTCAGAACAGACAGAAGAAGTACCAAGTCCTGCTGAAATAGTGGTTGAGCTGTGACCAGTGCCAAAACAATCATATTCACTCTCAGAACGCTTGGTGAACCCAGATAACCCATTTGTCTGCCTCATGGTATGCATCTTGTCCCTCCTACCAGTGAGTATCTTATGTGGGTAAGACTGCAGATTCACACAAGGTTGTCCAATTTAGAACAAGTAAATAACACCCATCCCCAAAACTAAATCAAAAGCACCAAGGAAGTTGATAACCAACCTGGTGACCAACGTCCCACAGTATCCTGTCCATAGGGGCATTGAAGACATAGTGGAGGGCAACAGTGAGTTCCACAACACCAAGGCTTGAGCCCAAATGCCCCCCGGTTCTAGAAACACTGAAAATAACGTCAGAACGCAGTTCATCCGCTAGTTGCTTCAGTTCCTGCATCAATCAACATCCCCTCTTTCTCATACTTTTTACAACTTCCGACAATAATAAAATTGCAATCTTTTTTATATCAAAACACGCAGCACAGATTTGAGATACATGCTTTCAGACAGTGTACCTTGGTAGAGAGATTTTTCATATGAACTGGATAGTTTATAGTGTCAAGAAGAGGAGTTGGCGGTCTCTGGGAATAGTACTCCCCACTCTCTGACATTGATGCATAAACCCCACTTGATATTTTCTTCGTCTACACACATAACACAACATACACATACCCTTTTATTCAGCAATCGTAAAAAAGGAAAAAAGATGGTCTGAAAGAAGGAGGAAGAGGCATTGCATGGAAAAACGGTAACCTGGTTGAGCCTGTGGGTGTGTTGAGAGTGAGGAGGGAAATGGAGGCCCCGTTGAGAGTGAGAAGGAAGAGGAAGTGATGTACGAGAATCAGAAGGTGCGGTTCGGGTAAGAAAAGAAGGGTAGGAAGAGAGCGCGTAGAGATCCATGGTGAGCAGAAAGGAGAAGTGAGGAGAATGGAATGCAAAAGAAGAATCTTTATAGAAGAGAAAGAGGTAGAAAGCCGGCACTAACAGTGACAGATTGTGGGGGATGGATGAATGAATGGAAATGTGATATTATTTTTATATTTGACATTTGAAGGAAGAAGAAGAAGGAGAGAGAGTGAGAGAGAAGACGTGTGTGAATGAGTGGCTGAGAGAGAGAGACGAAGTGAAATAAAGGAACAGAGAAGCATGGTTCGTGTGAGATTGAAGAAGGAAAGTGGGGAGAGGTGTTTGTGATTTAATTTGTTTAATTGAGTTGGGAGTGATGAGTTATGTGTGCGATTGGACCACGTCACACCAAAAATCACAAATGGATAGATTCATTGGATAGACAGCATCCTAAGTTGTTCTTTTCTTTGTTTGTCTCTCCCAATTCCTCTCTTCCTTCGTTGGGTTGGGAATGATGATGAGAATCACAATGCCGTGTCTATTCTACACTCAATGTTCCTCCTCCTTCTCGTACATTTCCCTTCTTTAATAATGCTTCTACCATTAAGTAACATAACACGCTTCAAAACACAAATTTGTGGATTTATTTCTCTATTTTATATTCATTGTTAGCTTGTTTTTTTAATCTGAATTTATGATATTAAAATATGTTGGTATAATGAAAAACCTGTCAAGAGGTAAAGTTGACTGTCTAAATGTTCACCTTGACTCCACTCACTTAACTACATTAAACATATCAAAAAGTTTGTAATTGCCTTCTACGACCAACTTCTGCCAAAATTTAAAGTTTTTTTTTTTTTTACGTTATGATGTTAGTTTGCGCTAAATTCAATATCCCTTCTTTGTTTTGTATGTTAAATTCAATCAAGTTTTCCGAATAATTAACGAGGCTAAACAAACCTATTATAGTCCAAATCAACTTGCTAAAGTTAGCAAAATATTTGGTTCATCTCACTCTATTATTGTTTTATATAAAATCATGTAAGCTTTGGCCAAACAGATATCCATTTCATTTTGTTGCAGGTTGCACTATTTGTAGAAAGGTGGATAAGTAATTTGGCTTACTAAAAATATAATCAAAAATAAAAAATATATATACTGATACGCACGTTATCTATTGTTTAAATTGTTTTTAATTAAATTTACATTTGATATAAAATTATAAAATAATATATCATTAATTACAATGTTGTACGTAATGTTCTATATTAGTTAGATAGTTAGTAAGTTGTTAACTAACTATGAATGTATCTACTAGCTTGTGAGGTATTGCGGTGTGTGTGAAAAATTCTTTCTATGTTTATTTTCTATCTATTTTTGCATATTCTTGGTGTGAAATTTAACGAAATTTGGAGTAAGTCTACAGCTCAAAGAGATAAAGTACTTATATTAATTCAAGTTGATATGCAATATAAAAATTGTGTATAAAGTGTTTACATCAATTCAGATTGATATCTAAAAATAAGTATGATTCAACCATAAACCTCAGGAAATAGACAATAACCTTATAGTTGTAGAGATTTTACATCTTTTCTTGACTATGTAATGAATAAAGATAGATACATAGAAACAAAGTTAATATCTTTTGAGCACACTACTAAGGAACCTAAATAGAAGACAACAATAGAGGAGTTTAAAAAAATAGAGAAAAATCAATCATCATAACATGTTGCATTATCTCTCAATAAAAGACATATCGGAGTAAAATTGATCTATAAAGTGAAGGTAAAACTAAATGGAGAAATTACAAAATATAGAGTTAGGATGGTTCAGTTTGGAAAAATAGAGAAAAATAACTTATCATAACATGTCGCATTACCTTTCAACAAAAGGCATACCAAAGTAAAATTGGTCTATAAAGTGAAGATAAAACTAAATGGAGAAATTACAAAATATAGAATTAGGATGGTTGCAAAGAAACTTCTATTATAATGTGGCATTTGTATAAATTGAAAATTTTATATGAGCTAAAACAAGTCTTTGGGTAACGAATAAAAGAATAAATTGCTCCCTTTTTGTAATCGAGGTGCAACAAGTGTGTAATAGACTATAGAGTTTATATGAAAGTTACTATAAGTTATTTGATATTAGTTTGTTTATGTGTAGAGAGATGACTTACTAGTATAAAAAGAGAATTTTATTGTAGTTTTAGATGACAAATTTGGTATTATTATCCTATTTTTTGAGAATGAAATGTATATATACTAGTTGAGTTTTCATGCGTCATGTGCTACAATATAATTTTGTACAAACACAAGTTGACTACGGTGTAAAGTTAGATATAGAAGGAAGTGACAAGATAAATTAAGTGATATTGCACAAAAAAAAAGTGTAGGCTCATCGAGATTTTTGTGCAACATTAAACTTGACATGGGTTATGGAGTGGGGTTGATTGGTAGATGTGTGGTTCATCCAAGGCTATCTCATTTGCTTGCGACTAAGAGGATACTGAGATATGCTAAGGACACTTTGGGATATGGCTTGTTGCTTTCAAAACATGACAAATAGATTTTTTATGAAGTGATAAAAGTGACAGAAAAAGTACAGTAGCTATGTGTTTATGATGTGGAAAACACTTATTTCATGGTGTTCTAAGAAGTAGTTATCGGTGACATTATGTTTACGAGGTTGAATAATGGAATCTTGTTAATCCTTATAGCTTGTTAATCCGAAATTTAAATAAAAACATTCTCAGTGAGCATGTAACAACCTAACCCGCACCATATCCTTCTTCACAATACCAGCCACAACTTACATCTTCAAATATTTCTAGCAGTTCTTCAAAAATTATAACAAACTTCAGGGGGTCGCAGCAATTTCAATTCACCAGTACACAAACACTTTATTCTCACCAAAAAGGCTTATCTAAACTTATTCTTGGAGTCCCCGAACTCAAACAAAAATTCTTTATTAAATTTTGGGTGGTTTGACAATATTAATAAATAAAATAAAAACACTAGTGCACCATCATATAACTAGTTGTCGACAATCCGCGAACAATAAAACTTATGCGTAAATAGATTTCTAAACAAGTTTCAGATTAACATTTTATCAAAATTCTATTCGTTTTCCTTCAAAAATACCCCAAACAAACACAAGTTCTTAAATTTAATAAAAAATTTAAGCCAAAACTGCATACTTCTTTGAAATAATTTGGAAGTTATAAAAAAATGAAGCAAACATATTATAAATAAAGAAAAGGTTCATGAACAAGTATCCGAAAATATTGAAACTAAAGACAGTCTAATCCGAGTCATTCATAATGACAAACCAAATCAAAAGCTAATTTCTGATGGGTTATCACCTACAGACTACTAAATATTAACATAAGTCTTAGCTACAATTGCATCAAAATGCCACAGTTTTAGCAGTATGTCGTCACAGGAAGACGGAATAGACCACCTTCAACAATCCGATTGATGGCAAATCAGCGTGGACTGCAGAAAGAGAAAAAACTAATAAACCATTGTACCCAAATTTCAACGAGAAATAAATTACAAATCCAAGTCATTGCAAAAGTTATCATTTGCTCAAACAAAACTTATCGATGAACAGTTAATGAAAAATATTCTGACACGATACACTAATTACAGATATACTAACAGTAAACTTAACTACTCAATGACAAGTATTACATTTTGTTAATTCAAATGTTAGCATTTACTAAAATAAAATAAATAAATAAACCGTAGAGTTGGGTCGTCTCTAATGTTTAAGATTAAGTACTTAAAATCTCTAAATTAAATAAAAAAGCAAGAATGAATAAAAGGCAAATCCAACAATAGAGCTAGGAGCCTCATTTATACTACAAGATAGCATTTCCAAAATTATTTCTTCAATAACCATATTTCAATTAAAAGAAATTTCCTTAGATTAAATTTGCAATTACGTCACAAATTCAATCAATAATATACTCTTCATATTCATACCTGTATGACCGTGAACGAGACCTTGAAGGACTGCGATCATTACCCCTAGGGCTCTGGGATCTGCTAGGCGTCTGACCCTTCTTTTCATCAGGACTCCGACCGTTCTCCCGAGGGGACTTCCTGTAGTCCTTCCCACCACTAGGGGAGAGAGACCTAGAATAAGATCTTGATCGCTCCGGAGAATAATAATCATCCCTACCTCTGTCATCCCTATAAGTCAAGTCAACTCATCAGTATTGAATCTTAGTTATAGATAATAGGCAATAAAAATGCGCCAAAAGAACACCATATACCACGCGCGAAAAATAATTACCATCCAAAAACATTTCACAAACAAATGGAACTACACCAGAATAAATAAAATTAATCACAAAATCACTCAAACCATAATTTCAATTTTTACTTCATAAGAGAAGCAGTACTCACTTCTCTTCAAAATCTAATTAGCCAAAATATGACCTTTACCTACCTCTCCAATAGTTTCTGGACAAATATGACACTTGGATCCCAACACTAAGATACGAATGAAAACCAAAATTTTATTTTGTTTATGAGAGAACTAAGACTTCCTCTTCAAAATCTAATTAGCCAAAATATGACCTTTACCTGTACCTTTCCAAAGTTTCTGGACAAATATATAACACTTGGATCCAAACACTGACAGTTATGATGTACTGCAAGATCAGCATCTGGAAACTTCATAGCTCTCTTTGTTCCAACTTTCTAAAATCACAATTATCTTTCTTGCACAATGTCACCATACATCTCTACCTGTATAAACTTTGGCTTCCATTCTTTGAGGATGTGATTTTCTTTGGCCAACTATAAGCTTTATATTCTTTCTTAACTGGATAGTATACGCAAAACAAGACATTAAACTATATAATCTTCCTTACAGAAAATTTATACAAGGGAATCGAAAGAAGTACTCGTTTTAACCATTCCTTCAGGCACAAACCAAATACCACAAAGTAGGGAAAGCCCATGCAACTGGCACAATAAGGCAAATTTGATATTGATATTTCTTATGGAGACTTTGATAGATACATAAGCAAAGTAGCGCATCTCTTTAAGCCTCTTTACTCGTTAATCTTTATTAATCCATCTTTAAAGTCTTCCATTTCACTTTATTATCTGCATAAAGAAGACCATAAGCAGATATCATTCAATTCATTTAAACACATTAAAGGAGCGTTGTCAACGTCAAATGACTGGGAGCCGTTCTAATTGCAAGTAAACCTGGAAATTATACTCTAACTGAAGGAAACAGCAGAATTATCAACATCAATATAAATCAGGTAGCTATTTGACGGTCAATCAGTACAGAGACACAAACAGAACACCTAGGCATACTATTAAATTAGAAAACAAACCTAATATTTTCAATAAGATCGAGGACAAAACACCCAAACAAATGAAATACATCAATTACTTAAACTAGAAGACATTAGTTTCACTCCATTGTGCAACAAAAACAACATAAAGTAGAGGCCTTGACACCAAAACTATTAATAATAAAGAACACATCCAGTTCAAAGAGAAATATTGGGTGTACGTTAAAGGCAGTTAATTACTCAAAACCAGAAACGGTTTCAGGTCAGTAAGAATATCACAGTTTCAACTTCCAAAACACTGAGTTGCAACAGAAACATGAACTGTTTAAAATAAGTAAAAAGAATCAGCCAGCGAACTCTTCTTAGGTGGTTTTATTTACATTCATGACAAAACAGTAACATTCACTTTCACCACCTAAAGCTCTGCTAAGCAACTTGGACCATAACTCAATCAAACATCTCATTAATATATATCATTCATTTGTGATTATTAGAAAGCTCTGCTAAGCAACTTGGACCATAACTCAATCAAACATATCATTAATATATCAATCATTTGTGATTATTAGAAACCTGTCACATTACACAGCTCATATGAAAATAGTCACAGGTCACAGCTTAGAAAATGCAAGTATTTCTGAACTCCTATAATTACTGTTTCAGTACCCCCAAATACCATAAAATGTAGCACCACCGTCATTTTAGTGAAACTAGATAGTAGTTCACGCAAAATATCCCAAAATTATAAGGCTGCCCAATAAAATAAATTAAAATGAAAATAATACTGTTATTGGCTAAAATCCATACCTTGAATCATCCCTAGCAGGTGATGGAGACCGAGAATAGGCTGCAAAATTGAGGTATAATAACATAAGAAAACAAGAAAGACCTCAAGTAAAAAGGTTACACATCAAAAATATAAAGTGATAATTAACGCAACACGAAACTGAAATAGAGATGAGTAGTTAAACTGACAGCGGTATCGGCGTTGTGGGGACCTAGATCGATTTCTCCTTCTACCACCCCCATATCGGGAACTTATAACAGAAACACAAAAAGAAATGTTAATAAACACTATAACGAAGTCCATTGAAGAATACTTTCACAATTACATCAGTGAAATAAATTAGCAAATAAAAAATGTGGTCACACCTTCCTCGAGAACTAAGACGCATTTCTTGAGGAGTTTTCCTGTTTTCCTCAGCAAAAACAATTCTTATTTCGCGTCCACCAATGATAGTATGATTAAGATGTTGTTTTGCCTCAGCTGCATCTTCACCATATCGATATTTCACAAATCCAAAGCCCCGTGGTTCACTGCAAAATCAATTCAATTGAATATCAATGTTTTAAAAACAAAATGCATAAATTTACAGGTCTATTGGACAATTATCTCCATAATACATTCTAGGAAAGTAAATTATAAGAGAAAAAATGAACTTGACTTCTACATAAGCAAAATTTAACTTGGGCATAAGCTAAGAATAGAGATTAAAGAATCCAACACGAGAGCTTCTAAAAATTAACTCATGCACAAGCACATTTTAGCAAATGGAATAGTTAATTTCAATTATTTTCTTATTTATCCCTTCTGTAAGGAGTTTATTGAGAAGCCCATCCAAACATACCCAGAGAAAGAAATTTGTATCAAACAAGTGAGTAACAAGTCTATCAAAAGCAGATAATATGTTATGGTAAAGAAAAAAATACCCAGTGTAATAATTTTTGGGTAGATAAACATCCTTCACAGGACCATAGCGCTCAAAAGGGATCCTAAGATCCTCAGGCCTGCAACAAAAACAATAAAACTTCAGTTCAATTTCTTGAATCCCTGACATTCAAACTTTGATTGGATAATTGTAACAGAAGGTTATGAAATAGTCATGGAATTCGCTATTTGCATATAATATCCGCACGAACATTCTCCCCTCCCTGTATCAACTATCAACCACCAGAAAAACATCCCATTTGTTCAATCTCTTTTCACCAGTGTACAATTTCATTTAAAGGCCATCCGATCTAAAATTTTCCTTCTAAAAAATAAAGTGTGAAATTAGAGTGTGCAATCAATGTGCATCTCGCCAAACAATGTGTATACCAACATTTGGTATTAGATTTATATATTCCTATTATACATTATAGATTATAGATATGGATAAATTTGGTGCAGAAAGAGCAATAAAATGTGGGGTATGTTCGTAGGGTAATGAATGAGTTAAAGAAGAGCGTCAAGATTGCAATGAAAGGACCTGGCATCGAGGGGAAGATTGCGAACGAGTAAACCGGAAGGAAGAGGTGAGCGGCGGTCCCTGTATGACCTGCTATCACCGTAGCGATCGTCGACGTAGCGCTTACGACCACGCGACGGCGGTGGCAGCGGGCTTCTGCTTCGTCGCCGAGGACTATAGCTTCTGCTCCGGCTTCGATACCTGCCCATTCCTACCTCACACACAAACCCTAATTTTCTTTCTGGGGAGACAAATAAAACCCTAACCAAAAAGAGAACAATAACGCCAAATGAAACCACACCAAGCGCAATTGTTTAAATAAAGTAAAAAATAAAATAAAATAGTATGTGTGTATTTATAGCTGATCCCGTCAATTGACCATGACTATAACCGGTTACGGTCCAATATAAAATTAGATTGTTAAATTTGCAATTTTAGGCCCAGCTTGAAATTTTTTATTTTATTTTTCCTTCGGAAAGCAGTCAGTTATCAATTGAATAAAATGATAGAAGTAAAAGAATATGTAAAAACTAATTCTGAATCATCAATAAAATACTCTTAATAATTTCAATAGGTTAGCTTAATTTTCTTACTTAGTTTCCTGGGATATAAATGAGTCAGAATTACTTTTTCACTGCCAGTGTTTGTGAACAGATACAAAATTTATATTTGTCATATAAATGTATATAAATGCATGTATTTTACAAGTACAATTTTTTAAAAATATTTTCTCACCTTTTTAATTTAAAAAACATATGCAATACTTATGTGAATTAATATTTTTTGGTGACAAATGAAGTCAATACTAAATTTTGAATGAGATTAAATATAATTGACAAATAAATATTATAACCAAGCGGTGAAAAAGAAAATATAAATATATATACTTAAAATTTATATATCTAATCATTGTCAATAATAAAATGAAAATATATATAATATAGTATTGAAATTTTTTTTTATGTTTTTCTAGAAGAATTATATTGTTAGAGTTATATTGATATAAAATCTATTTTAAATAAAAAAATTTAACTTTATCTCTTTTTACTCATTAAATATTTTTGTATTCGAAAATGTTCTATTGTAATAAATTTGAAAAAATTAATATAAAAATTATATAGAGTAAACATTATTTAGTTTGTATTTTGATTTTTTTCAAAATTTGACGTGGATTTAATTTGGATACAGACTTGTAAAACTTTAAAAATAATATAAAATATTACATATCATATAAATATAATATCAAATATTATATAAAAATTTGTAAGAGTTATAAAAATATAATATAATATATATAATAAATATAAAAGATATGAAAAATATATTATATATATATAAATATAACAGAAAATAAAATATAAGTAAAATATTAGTATTAACAGGAATCTAAAGTTTAAATTAATCAACGCAATCTTATCTTCAAATTATTATTTTATTATCTTACTAAAAATAAAACTGGTTCGTGTATGTTCAGGATTAAATCTTTACCGGTTCAGGATTAAATCTTTATGGTTACGTGAATCTAATTCACTTCCCCTTTAAAAATTTTAAAGTATATTTCGTATCTTATTTAAATAATTTTTAAAATAGTAAAATTATAAAAATTGTGAGTATATTACAATTATTATACAATTTTAAAGTTTGCTAAAAAATACATATTCTCTTCTCTTTTGTATTTATTATTTATTTATTATTATGACTCTAATTTCAACCTATCTTCTTAATATAATATGTATCTTATTTCTTAAAAATATGTCTTTTAGTTAAATTCAATAAATTTTAATTTTCAGTTAGAGTTAGATTGACATTTTATTTGTTCTGAATGCCAATCAAGTTATTGCGCTCACTCATATAAATTAAATATTCATCAATGTTATTTAATTAATGTTGATAAAATGTTAGTCTAGGTTTTCTATATTATATTAGCGCGCTATGTCGCCTGTGTATATTTTTTAAGATGCGTGATATTATATTAATAGGTGATAATATTATAATGTTATTAAGTTAATATATATTAAAATTATATTTATTAAAAATAAAGTGAAATATATCAGATAAAATAATAACCATTGATAAATAAAGAAGAAGAGAATAAGCAGAGACATCTAATTTTATAAAAAGTTTGTAAAAGTAACGGTCAATTTTTTAAAATTTAATAAATTGTTATATTTAAAAGGTAAAATCGGTATTTTGAAAAGTGGACACAAAAAGGAGAATCCCCTTTATATATTGTTATAGATTATTAAAATTATTTTGCTTAATATATATTTGATATTATTATTATTATGAGTTTTTTTTGGCTTAAGTCAAAGTTATTTTTAGATTATCAATTATCACAAAATTTTCAACTAAAACTGTTTCTAGTCAATGTTAACACAGTTGATTTTTGGTTGAAATTTACAGTTTTTTAACGTTCGTTCGTATGAATTATTTTTCTATCTATTGCATTGTTTTTTTTTTCTAAACTTAATTATATTTTTTAACATATTCATAGCTACTCAACTAAACTAAGCCCAACATTTTGAAATGAAAAATATCCAAAGATTATTTTGAAAATGGAACATTAGCCCAATACGGTATTTATAAAAAGCAAAAGAAAAGATGGACGGGTTAGATTAAGCAGTGGTGAAAAATTAGACGGTGATGATGCAATTAAATTTTAAAATTCCTAATATTCCCAACGGTAATATATTTTGTATCAAGCAAAATCATAAATGATATAAATTATCAATAAACATGAATTAGCTTGATGGTTACGCATGTAGCCCAAGGCGGTATTTATAGAGAGGAAAAGAAAAGATTGACATATTAGATTAAGCAGTGGTGGAAAATTAGACGGTGATGATGCAATTAAATTTTAAAATTCCTGATATTCCTAACGGTAATATGTTAACAGCTACTCAACATAGTTATCATAACGGTAAAATGTTAAGATTGTTTTAATCTTAACTTGAATTCACTTTTTTAAATAGAATAACGGTAAACATTTCACTTTTACACATTATATAAAACTTTAATATAGTGTTGATTATGTCTTTGCTTGATTTTGAGTAGTAAGATAAAATCATAGATGGATTATAAAGGGGATTCCCCTTTTTGTGTCCACTTTTCAAAATACCAATTTTACCCTTTAAATACAATAATTTATTAAATTTTAAAAAATTGTCCGTTACTTTTACAAACTTTTTATAAAATCAGATATCTCTACTTATTCTCTTCTTCTTTATTTATCAATGATTATTCTTTTATCTGTTCTGATATATTTCACTTTATTTTTAATAAATATAATTTTATTAAAAATAGGTGATGATGTCCTAGCCGTAAACATGGATATTAGCCGTTGTGCGTATCGACCCGTGCAATGTTGTAGCTAATGCGTTAAGTATCCCGCTTGGGGAGTACGTTGATTACTTGTTAATGGTTGATCAAGTTTGATAGATTCACCTTCTGAAACAAAAAGTTCTGGTCCTAGAGGTATAATATCAATCACTTCGCGCTCATCTAATGCATCTACTATAGTGATTTTGTATCCCCTTTTTCTTTTCGTATGATTTTTTTGACTATACCTGCTGTTGTAGCATTATAAACATCACTTTCACTTGATTTTAACTTAATAACATTACAATATCACAATATCATCACCTATTAATATAATATTACGCATATTTAATGTGTACACAGAGGCGCTATCGCGTTTGTGTTTTGCTTAATATATATTTGATATTATTATTATTATGAGTTTTTTTTTTTTGCTTAAGTCAAAGTTATTTTTAGATTATCAATTATCACAAATTTTTCAACTAAAACTGTTTCTAGTCAATGTTAACACAGTTGATTTTTGGTTGAAATTTACAGTTTTTTAAGGTTAGTTCGTATGAATTATTTTTTTATCTATTGCATTGTTTTTTTTTTCTAAACTTAATTATATTTTTTAACATATTCATAGCTACTCAAATAAACTAAGCCCAACATTTTGAAATGAAAAATATCCAAAGATTATTTTGAAAATGGAACATTAGTCCAAGACGGTATTTATAGAAAGTAAAAGAAAAGATGGACGGGTTAGATTAAGCAGTGGTGGAAAATTAGATGGTGATGATGCAATTAAATTTTAAAATTCCTAATATTCCCAACGGTAATATATTTTGTATCAAGCAAAATCATAAATGGTATAAATTACCAAGAAACATGAATTAGCTTGATGGTTATGCATGTAACCCAAGGCGGTATTTATAGAAAGGAAAAGAAAAGATTGACATATTAGATTAAACAATGGTGGAAAATTAGACGGTGATGATGCAATTAAATTTTAAAATTCCTGACATTCCTAACGGTAATATGTTAACAGCTACTCAACATAGTTATTATAACGGTAAAATCTCAAGATTGTTTTAATCTTAACTTGAATTCACTTTTTTAAATAAAATAATGGTAAACATTTCACTTTTACACATTATATAAAACTTTAATATAGTGTTGATTATGTCTTTGCTTGATTTTGAGTAGTAAGATAAAATCATAGATGGATACATATAAAACTTTAATAACTTCTCTCAACCTTTCTATACTCTCTCACTCAATTTTTTATTTATAATAATAATTATTTTAATAAATAAAAATTATATTAATAATTAATAATCCTTTTATTATTGAGTGTTTAATCTGACCCGTCCATCTTTTCTATAAATACAGCCTTGGGCTAATGTTCCATTTTCAAAATAATCTTTGGATATTTTTCATTTCAAAATGTTGGGCTTAGTTTATTTCGGAATATAAGATGTTTTAATCTTATATTGTTTGGATATTTTCTTTGGATATTGTTTTAATCTTAACTTGAATTCACTTTTTAAAATAAAATAACTGTAAACATTTCACTTTTACACATTATATAAAATTTTAATATAATGTTGATTATGTCTTTGCTTGATTCTGAGTAGTAAGATAAAATCATAGATGGATATATACTGAACAAAAAAATGAATTGGCTTTAAGACGTTATTCCCAATAATCGGATTTTCGAAGAGATATAATCAAAGGATCTATCCGTGCTCAAAGACGGAAAACAGTTACTTGGAAATTTGTTCAAAAAAGGGTGCATTCGCCGCTTTTTTTGGATAAAATTGAAAAATCAATATTCTTTTCTTTTCATAGTTTAAAATCAATGAAAAGATTTTTTATGTTAAATATTTGGGTTCGTAAAAAGACAGAATTTCAAATTTTAGGTTCTATAGAGGAAAAAACAAAAAAAGGTCCGAAAAAAAA
>Ga0214544_1000439_pt1 | contig 75278 bp, 38 predicted proteins | sample CNSS3metaG_FD_160074 | JGI IMG/M metagenome (GOLD analysis project Ga0214544, IMG submission 160074) | Root nodule microbial communities from cowpea collected in UCLA plant growth center, Los Angeles, California, USA - CNSS3 | ecosystem: Host-associated > Plants > Roots > Nodule | place: USA... | reverse complement strand
AAGAAGAAGAAGAAGAAGAAGAAGAAGAAGAAGAAGAAGAAGAAGAAGAAGAAGAAGAAGAAGAAGAAGAAGAAGAAGAAGAAGAAGAAGAAGAAGAAGAAAGAAGAAGAAGAAGAAGAAGAAGAAGGTCATTCAATAAAAATTACATCTGAGTGAAAAGAAGAAAGTGAATGCTATCAATAGAGAAGAAGAAGAAGAAGAAGAAGTGTGAAAGGAAAAAAGAGAGATTGATTTTAAAATTGTGATTGAATGATGAGAAAGAGTTGTTTTTGTGTATTGATTATTGATTTTTTTTTGCTCAAAAATTCTGAATGATTGACACATCAGTGTTTTTTTTATTGTGGTAAAAAAATTTGAAATCTTGTTTTACTTACAAATTTTAGCATCATATTATAGAATTTTTATTGTCTATGGACATTTCTACCAATAACAAATCAGCCAATAAAATCCATTGGTAATTTAGAATTTTTGTTATTGATTGATATTTCTATCAATAATAGATCCATAATTAAAATCTATAAGTAGTTTAATGTTTTAGTAATCCATTAGTAAATTCACTCAGTAAAACGAACACCAAATTTTTCATCATTTGTTTTGGACTTTTACCACTTTGTGGTGAAATTTATCGATAAATTTCGTAAGTAAAATTTGTCGGTTATTGAATTTTTTTAAAAATATGTTGGAGAAAAGAAAAAGAATTAAATTGTGATAATTACCGATGAATTGTGATCATCAGTAATTACCGACATATGTATGATTGTTGAATATAGGTAAAATTTATCGTCAAACATTTTACCAATAAATTTTTGGTCATCTCTTTTTACCGATTTTGGTTGTTGGTAATTATATTTTTTCTTGTTGTCACTATAAGAAAATGCTTCATTAGTAACCAATTTTAGTGACCAAAAGTTGTTAGTCACTAAAATGACTAATTTAGATACCAATTTACAAAGTAAAAAATTATTGGTTACTAAAATAGTTACTATTATCAATAAAAAATTATAATTGATCAATAAATTGGTTTTTAAAATTAGCTATCATGGTTTTGGCTACCAAAGGAAATTGATCATTAAAAACCTAGGTTTTGACTACCAAAATGACTTAGTTACTAAGTTGGTCTCTAATTAATTAGTGACCAATTTAATGACCAATTATAACTTTTTATTTATAATAGTGACTATTTTAGTAACCAATAATTTTTAATTTTGTAGATTGATATCTAAATTGGTCACTATAGTGACTAACAACTTTTGGTTACTAAAATTAGTTACTAATGAGACATTTTCTTATAGTGTGTGCTTTGATAATTTGGAAAATGAAATTATCTTTAAAACAACATCACAAAAATATATACTTGCAAACATATAATTGTATCATCTTGTCAATCAATATCTTTCTTTCACGGTTAAATATTTGAGCAAAAACATTATCACAACTCTTAGTACTTTAATAAATATTTAAGCTTAATTAATTAGTTTCTGTTTCTTTTTTCTTCATTGTCGACCTTCCATCACCACCTCTCTTTTCCCATTACACACCCTAATCAATGTCTTTTTCTTTTAGCATAATCAACTATAAGATAACACTTCATGACAAATGACTTTTCGTACTCTTCCTATTCTATTGATCAAAAGAAATCTACCAATAGGGATGACAAACCGGCGTTGGCAACGTGGATCGACTTGCAAGCCCGCACAAAAAAAAATGCGAAACAAACGGAGTATCTAAGCTCTCAGCCTAAATAGGCTCGTCCTGCATTACCTATAGCCCGTGCAGGTTAAGGACGAGACGGGGTGAGTCAGCCTGCAACTTGCACACTCTTTATTTTTTTCTCTTTTTTATTTTGCAGCTCATATCCTTAAAAGCTAAAAGTATCAACAAAACGAAGCAAGCACCTACGAGAAAGGGAGTGTCAAAAGCAAGGATTAGGGATGTCAACGGGTGGGTAGGGTACGGGTAGTAGTTACCCCGTACCTTATCATTGGATAAATATTCGCCTCGTACCCATATTTGTCATGTATCTGTAATGCGGGTACCCACATATTTTTTTAATATCCACGGGTACCCGCGGAGATTTACAAAAAAATAAAAATAAATATTTAACAACATATTTTAATCTTAAATTCAAATAAAATACAATACATAACATTCATAAATTTTAAACAAAGTTCAAATAACCCATTTAAATAGTGTTGAATAACAGTTTACAAAGAAATGAATTTTTTTTAAACTAATTGATACAAAAAAATTCAAAATCAATATGTAAATATTTTAATCATGTTTTATTTATTTATTTATTTATTTATTTTAATTTAAATTAGAGTATAGCGGGTACGGATATCCACGAGTACTGATACTATGATACTCGTACCCACCCCGTTAACATTCGAGTATTAAAAATACTTGTACCCATTATCCGCAGGTATCTATTTACAATATCCATTCCCTACCCGTTGCGGATTTTATCTGCAAATACTCGCGTATAGAGATTTTTTTTTTTAGACTATAGAGATTTTTTTTTTTACATCCCTAGCAAGGATAGTGTCAACAGACACATTTGTGAAGAGATTCAAATTAGGCGTGGCTACAAATACAATACACACCACTTAGAATCCAAATCCAAAATAATTTTTCTTTGGTGTAAAAAATGTGTTTTACTATTTGTCATTTTTTATTACACATAATTGGTTCACTTGATCTTTATCTTTCTTACTTACTCTAGTTATTTTATGTTTAATGGTTGAACAGAAGTTAATAGTTTTAATGATAAAATACCCGTCACATGTTTATGAGAATTATATAAAAAAATAACTTTGTTTCTCATGCCTTTAAATATTACAAAAAGTAAAATAAAGATATTAAATAAAATATCATGTTTAAAATGTTTAAAATAAATATCATTGTTTTCTCTATTGCAGAAAGGTTTGCGGATCCATGGACCAAACTTAATATAAACCGGGTCAGACATTTTAACTTATATTTACAATACAGGGTAAACTAAACCAACCTTATTTTGTGGACCAAATCCAAGATAAGTTGATTGGCTTTGTTATTCTTACACTATTGTAAGATAGCACTAGTGTAACAACTAAGTTTTTTTCGATTAATTTTGGAAGGCAAATATACTAATTAAGTCATAAAAATAATATTTTTGTTTATAACATTATTTAATTACAAAATAAATTATATATGAAAATATCATCTATTTCAAATAATTTTGTTAAAGTAAAATTCTTTATTTATTAAGCTAATTTTAAATATATGATATGTATAAGAAGTTTTAATAATTTTTTTAATTCGATAATAAATACACTGTAGACATTAGTTACCATGAGATATCTTTATAAAAAATGAGTATTTTTATTTATTCTAAAAATAATTTATTCATCTCAAATCTATAACAATATATAAAGGGGATTCTCCTTTTTGTATCCACATTTCAAAATACCAATTTTACCCTTTAAATATAATAATTTATTAAATTTTACAAAAATGACTGTTACTTTTACAAGTTCTTTTATAAAATCGGATCTCTGCTTCTTTTCTTTTCTTTATTTATCAATGGTTATTCTTTCATCTGTTCTGATATATTCCACTTTATTTGTAATAAATATAATTTTAGTTTATATATTTAGTTTATATACTAACTTAATAACATTATAATATTATCACCTACTAAATAATATCACACATAATTAAAAAATAAATACACAGGCGCAATAGCGCCTGTGTTTACACTAATATATATAAAGAAAATACTTTCAAACTTTATAATTTCATATTTTATTAGTTATTTTTGTTTATATTAAAATACATTTATGAGATTTGACTAGAATGAAGTTAACAAGTTATTCCCCGAATATTCTAAACTAGAAAACCAAATTAAATTTTGGAAAATAAAATAAAATATTTAATTGAAAAGTAATTATTCAAATTCTATCAACATCCTTTATTTGTCATTGCAATTTCACATAGTGCATATTAAGAAATTATTAAAAAGAAAAAGACACCAGGATATAGAAATTAGGAAATACTAGTGCATTGTATTAAATTAAAAGGGAAAGCAGATTTTGTTGAGAAATATTAGTAAAATTGAAGTAATTTTTCATTAATTATTTATTGACAAATTAAAATAATTTTTCTAATTTAGAACATTCCAATATATAAAATCGTGTTAATATAATATATTACATAAGGCATCTCATTCTCAAATATCACATTTTATTATGAATTAGATTTAACGCGGTGGTTCAGAACTGTACAATAATTTTTATTTTTCATTCATCCTACTTATACACTTCTTTAACATGTATCATTATTTTGTATTATATCATTCATCAGTGTTACAAGGTGTGATAGCAACATCAGATTTATTACTTTTGCATAAGGTTTGGTGGAGTCTAAACGCTCTAATTCTGGTCAGGGTCGTCATGGATGAGGTTTCTCTTCGTAGGATTAGGGGAGTCCAGGAATAAATAGAATCGTAGTAAGCATCCATAATAAGCAATGTATGGAAAGTCAGAAGGTTTTCTTCATGAAAATAGGAAGAAATAGAAGTAATGGAAGATATGGTCAAGAAACAAATTGTTTTTGACCTAAACAAGTCTTAAATTAGGGTTAAAAATATTTTTTTCTTTATGTTTTTGGTTAAGAATTATCTGGCACTTTTATTGACCAGAAGTAACAAAGTAGTGGTTGTAACGTTTTGTTTTTGTTGTGTCACATGGGTACTAGTAATAACCCTAGAAGGGGACTTAGTGATGTGTGAGTGGTGTGTCCGAGTGGTGGTAGATGAGAGTTGAAAAGAGTGAAAAACGCATTATATATATATTTTTACTGTCATTTCTTGAGATTGATTTCATAAGAGTGATGAGTTGGCTTGGCCAATAGTGTGTCTCCAATGAGAGTGAATGTCATTGATTGCATGCAATGGGAAAGGGTGGGAGAGACATGTGGAGAAACAACAAATGTAACCGCCTGCAAAGGGGAAGTGTTTGATGAAAGTAGGGAAAAAGACAGGGCGACCAAACCAATCCTTATAGGTGTTTTCATGCATGGCACTCTAAACCACACGCGTTATCATCACAGATACTTTTCCTATAATAAGCCAGAAATACACCTCATTGGTCTTGCACATTGAGCCTCCCTCTTCTTAAATGAGAGCATCTCTTACCCCTTCAAAAAAAAAATTTCACCCCATTTTCCGATTCTACCATTGCTCACTGCACTACACTCCACTGTGCACCATGCTGCATGCTTATCCAATACCCTCGTTACCAATAGAATCACCATGCATGGTCCCACTTTCACAGTCCAATCCCCACATCTCTTCCTTCTTGAGACTACCCAACACGTACCCACACCACAGTTACAAGTGTCATTTTCTCCTTCCTTCTCCCTTCATGTTGCCTACCTCTTATTGGCCACTTCTCAATACCTCAGTGCCACCAAACACTCTCTTCACTCCTCCCCCCCCTTCACCTCACCACACCCTAACCCTCATCACTTCCTTTATAACCCCCCCTCATTTCCCCCTCTTCTTCACAATGCCCCTCTTGCAGCCTCTATAGCATCATTATTCTCTCTCTCCCTTTTTCAGCATTTTCTGCAGTTTTTTTCCTCCACCCAAAACCATGATCAAGACCTTGAATCCCTACCCCAACCCAGCAAAAACTGCTGAGATCATGTCCAGGTACAGGCCCATAGCTCCCAAGCCTGAAACCACCCCAAACCCCATGACCGACGGCTCTTCCTCTCTCCCTAAGCAATCTCCTTATCTCAGGAACTTATGGCCGCAGTTGCAAGCCAGGCCTACCAGAACCAGAAAGAGAGGTAGAACTCCTTTCACACTACTCCCTTCCACCCTCAAGAGACAGAGAACTCATATCCTAGGATATTGTTCTCCCCCTCCTTGTCATGTAACATCATCCCCAGCAAAGAACCTTTCCTTACAGGGCTTTCCTACCCCACCACTCCCTCTTCCCCATCCCAACCATGGACTTGGAGTGCTCAATCGCGGCATGCAAAACAACAACCTCATCACTCCTGGTCTGGTCACACTCCCTCTCCTTCCTTGTTCCCCTGGCGGCCCTGCACCCAACCTCGACTCCATAACAACAACAATGAAGCCCTGTGGGGGAGGGATGATAGATTTGAACACCAAACTGAGTATTCCTGAGGAGATAGATCTCTTGCAACAGCTGCAGAAGCCGGTTTCCAACAATGTCATACAGCCACATGCAGTTCGCCCCATCGGCTCTTCCATAACTGTTGTCTGCATGCGTGAAGACACAACTCTCCCACCTGTCGCTCGAACCCCAAAAGGGTCTCGCGAGGTGGAAGATCAGGCTGAGTCTGAGGCCTTGCCGGTTGTCATATCAGATTCACAGCACAGGGTGAGGATGGCAAATTCTGCATACAAGGAGATGGTGGGTGAGCCGGTGTGTCCTTGGCTCGATGCTACGGTGACCGGTGGTGGTTCTGGAAACATGCAATGCAAGAGGATCAGTGGAGAGGTAGCACTGAATCTTTGTGGCTCGAACATCCCAACTTCTGCAAACGGATTCTCTTGCTGGGTGAGGATCGAGTGGCCAAGTGAGCAGAAGAAGTGCTGTGTTAACGCCTTCTGTGAGGTTATGAAGCTGACTTGTGAATCCAGGGACTACCTCTTCACTTGGAGGTTCCACACCCGTCGTACGAGAGAAGCTCCTCAGTCAAGTTGCACCGCTTGAAAAATTTTTCATGATCAATGCACATAATGTTCTATTCGAGTCTCTCTAGTATCATGATTACCTTTCTTTTCTGCTATCATACATATATATGTATATGTATATGCATATGTATGTACATAGGTACTATCAGGGAGATGATCGAACATAGTTTTCCATGTTTCTTTAGTATGATGTCATCATCAAGAACTATGTATTTAGTACTTGATTAGTATTATTTACTAATAAGCTATGTTTATGTTTCGATGAATCCCTCCCTAAGAAGTCCTTCTAGAGAGGAGACATCAGAAAAAAATAAAATAAATTAGTACTTTTATAAGTTGTTTGGCAGAAAAAAGAAAACTGGTTTTATTTTCTCGTTAGCAAGTACACAGCAACTCTTCCAATGCAGTTTTTTAAAATTTTATTCTGAAAACTGGTATAGAAATCCTGGGCACAGTTTCACACGAACAAAAGATCATAGAATGGGGAAATTGCACCGTTTTTTCTGTCAGTTTTGCCGAATGAAACTGTCTTTATTTCATGGTATTAATTGGGATGTAATAAAGAGGGTTGAAGAAGCTGATAAAAACAAGGTGGTGAGACGGAGACGTTACTGCCTCGGTTTTTAAGGTGGTCTTTATCAGACCATGAGGGAGGAAATTTGGAAAAAAGGGAAATTTATTGCAGGGGGTTAAGGGAAAGTAAAGAAAGACATGCACTTGCACACCATTTTCATGTTCCATGAGCAGGGTGGGGACAAGAACGGTTCTTCAAGCACTGAGGAAGAGACACGTTTTAAATAAGCTTGTAAGTGATGAAGAAGGAGCAATCTCATTCCCAGCTTCAAAAGTGATCTGTGTGAGGCTGCTGGGTTTACGTGAAAAGCAGTGTCATGAGATCACGAGTGGAACAAAGAAAACATGACCTAATTAGTCATACGACAAGTAGTTAATGCCGTGTTCAATTAATGTGTAGCTTAATCAGAAAACTTAACAGTAATAGATACTCTAGTATCAAACAACGAATGCAGACATGGCACGCATGCACAGGGTGTTGAGACAGAAGATGTCGAAAAAGACAAGTGTCAGCCGAAAAGATTGCGAAAGTGAAATGTTTTTTCCTCGAACATGCATGTTGATGAAAACTTTAATCTCCAAAAGTTAATAAATCATGAAATAATCACCAAATAAATGAGTAGAAGGATCGAGAAATTATGAAAAAAAAAAGGCTCTGAAGTTACTTCGCTGTCAATTCTGAGAACTGCATACAACTGTAGCCAAGTGTTCTCCAACCATTTGTTATGGATATTCCCACCTACTGTGACAAGGAAAGAAAAGGTGCTTTTTTTAATGCTTTTATTTTGAATAAATTATACTCCCTGCCTCGATATTTCCTAATTTTAAAGAATATATATTTTCTTTTATTGAAATCAAATCTATAATACAAACACTTCAGATCTTATTCTAGAATGTTCTTACAAGGTTCACCTTCTCATTGAGTTCGGCCTGTCAATGTAAATTTTTAACGTCAAAATGCTTTTGTAATTTTTCACACTTTTTAATTACTTTATTTTAATATATTTCGGTAACCATTTTTTGTATCAAATATTTGTAGAAGCACTTGATTTGATATCAATTTTAAATCTGGAAAATATTCTTAGAAGAGATTCTTACAACAAGTGACATTTTTCATTATATATGGATGAGATCTCGTAACCTCGTGTAACCAGTTTGGTAATCTAGTGAAGTTTGTGTTTTTGTTGATTATTTTTAATAATATGCTCTTCGATTTCCTTAACCTAGCTAGACATATGCCTATTACAAAATATTTTATTTTAAAAAAAAAGTATTTCATATAAACTATCGATTATTATTTTTCTCAATTATTTTTAAGAAAAATACACGTAAGAATGTAGGGACTAAGAATATGCTAAAAAAAATTGAGGTATCAAGCCCTCTCCATTGAAACAACACAAATGCTTCAATCGACAAGGACATTTCAAAGACAAAACAAAATAAATAAGGACATATCAAAGATAAAACAACATAAATAAGGACATATATATCAATGTTCAATGCTTTAATCGATAACATGAAAATAGTGAATGAAGGTTTTGTCAAATTTTTAAAATCCTCAATCAAGTACAATACTCCTTACAAATCTAAATATATTACCACAAATGGCATATGTGATTTTTTTTTCTTCTTCTGAAGATGTTTTAGATTGCAGAATATTTTGATGCAACTCTTGGAAAAGGTGCTGATCCTTAAGCAGATCACCTTCTATAATTTTTGTACTCATTTGTTCATATGCTTTACTACATTGAGAAGTCAATAACATGTTATTTAATAAGTATAATATTAAATAATGTCTAAACAAGAGCTCTTAATTATAAAGCATAAAAATGCAAGATTCCTACAAAAATACAAGATTCTTAAAAATATAGCTTCATATTTTTCTTCAGCTTCATGCACTCATTATCCTTTATTTTCTTTTTAAATTATATTTAAATTTGACTATTCGTTATCTATAAATAAAACAATAAAACATAAGTTAGATGAACTCAAATTTAAAGGCAATTTAAAAAATATAAGAAAATATTATGAAATTTTGAATCCCTTGATAGACAAAATATGTTATTATTTATGTGCGTACATCTATGATAAAATAAAAATACAAACAACACTGAAATCAAACTAATCAAATATTTCATAATTAAGTCAATCTAATGCAAATAATGAGAAATTAATGTTATTTCCAACCAAATTATATATATTAATTCTAAATTTATTCATAGGCATTTCGTACTTCTTATAATCAACATCACTCACGAAGAAAAATTTATGATGATGATAATGATCCTAGTGTTGCCAGCCATATATGCATAATAGTTCCAAGTGCTAAAATTTAGAAAGTTTTATCTGGCAATAAAATAAAATTTGAAGCTTTCAAGAGATCATATATAACTGTTACTATTGTAGTGATGTTAGTAGTACATATGCATGCTTCCAAAAGTTCAAAGCAGAACACAGAATTTTTCAATTCCCAACTTTGGCTTACCCTTGTTTTGATGGTGGGGGCATTACAATCTGCCACACCCATCATTAAACAAACACATTAATGCTCAAGAAATAACACAACAATTAAGTCATAAATTCATTTTAACTTAAACAAAATGTTCTTCTAAAATTTCTTATATAAAAGTCCTATATGCACAGCTTGAAAAATAAGAGTAGGGAAAAACTTGTGCAAAGAGTTTTTGATGAGGAAGATTGCTAATTGAGTTGAAGATGGAATAAACAAGGTAAAATGTACCAACTTTTGTCTTTTTTTTTTCGTACAAGACAATAGTAAGTTTCAAAGTGTTTAGTTTGTTAATGAAAAATCAAATTGTAAGAATATCACACCTTAAGATGTTGGTTGCAAGTGCATTTGTCATTTTGGTTAAAGAGTAAAATAAAAGCCAAAAGTTAATGATAGATATATAATTTAAGATAGCTTTTAACTATCATAAGGGTTTTAAAATAGATTCTAAAACACACATTAATAATATATAAAGTTAATAATTTCAGTTAGATATAAATTTAATTTGAAATCTTTGAGAATCTTATTAGTGATGTTTTGGATTAGTTACTCTCTATGTTATTTTTTTTATAAATTAATTTAATAATTATATCATCAAATACATAATGTCTAAATTTTTAATTAGTTATACATATAACATACAGTTTTAAAATAGAACAATTATATTTTCACTACTAAATTTTGACAATTTTTTTTTTCTTACAACATGATGTGTCATAAGTGGTTTTGAAATATTAAAAATGAAAAAAAGGATAAATGTAAAACCACTTAAAAGATAACAACTAAGATTGTAAAAAAAAGTTGTCAAAAATTTAGTAGTTAAAAAATTATTTTCCTTTCAAATATGTTATATATGATGGATAAAGTTTAACTTCTGTTAGTATCATTTCATTCATGTTTATTGTTTATTTGGTCAAAATACCATTAATATAAAAAATAAAAAGTAAAAAGACTCGATTGGATCTAGAAGTTAAGATTTATAGTTTTCTACTTTCAGATATTCAATTGAGAACGCTCTATTTCCAAGATGAAATTGACCATTTCAATAAATTAAAAATATATATATATATATATATATATATATATATATATATAGAAAGTGTTTTTTTTCTATAATACTCTTCTTCGATAAAATCAACTATGAGTTATAGAATGATCATTTAAAAATTACAATAGAAAGAAGCTCTGATAATTAAATTCGTGAATATACATGGTGATGAGAGCAGATATTAATAACAGCAAAAAGACACCAAGAATACTGGAAGAAGAAAAAGAAATGGTGAAAAGGTTAAAAAGTAGAAAGAAAAATGAAAAGTTAGTGATGTCATTAGAGAGAATGAGGTCGATTAGGGGCATCAATGACAGTGGGAAGAATAATAATAATATTAATATATTATTACTAATTATTAATTAATTATGAATATCATCAGCATATCCTACAAAATAAAGTGATAGTGTTTGATGCAAAGAGGGAAGAGGGACACCGGCTTTGGATATTCTAAGGTACCCAGTTGTCGTGTTCTTTGTTTCCCACAATCTAACGCCATATGTCTCCTTGTTCGCATCGATTCATGCCTTCTCTTTCGACTTCGTCTTCTTCTGCCACTCATGAACCTCTTCTTCATATATTCATTCACTCATCCATCTCCACCCTCCAACCAATGGCATCGCAAGACCCAACACTCCTCAAACTCCATTCAGCGCGCTCCGACCTCAAAACCCTCCTCCAGGCCTCATCGGAGGCACAACACGACATCACACAAACTGAAAAAAGGTTTTCTCTCTACCAACAATCGCTCTCAACCGCCTCCAGAAGAATCCTCCCTCTGCAGTCCCTCACCATGTCCAGAAAAGCCCTCGACGCCAGGATCACCAGAGCGGTTTCCCCGGCGGTGGAACTCCTCAACACGTTCAAGCGCACGGAGGATCTTCAGGCCAAGTTGGTCACCTTTTCGGCCGATCTGTCGTCGGAGAAGTCGCAGCAGAGGAGGTTGGAGAAGCTGGTGGAGTACGTGGGGTGCGTGGAGGAAGTGAAGGAGGGGATAGAGAAGATATGTGAGGAGGTGGAGATGGTGGTTCAGAGGCTGCAGGAGGTGGTGGAGTTTGTGAGCAGGACCAAGGCCGCAGATCAGGGCAGGGACGTGAGGCTGAAGGATGCGCTGGTGACGCTGAAGGTGCTGTATGAGAGGGAGGTGGACGAGATGAGGTTTGAGGGGTTGTTGGATCAGGCGTTGCTCCATGTGCAGGATGAGTTTGAGGAGCTGTTGCTGAGGATGAAGCACCGGAACATGAAGGATCTGGTGCACCACCATGGCGGCGAAGAAAGGGAACTGGGGTCGGAGATGGAGGTTGAAGCCCTCAGAAGAATTTCAACCACCCTTGCTGCCAATGATTGCATGGACATTTGCATTGATATATACCTCAAGGTACGTCTTCAACCTTCATCTCATCACATCAACTGTAATATTCTTGAATTGTGTGTGTAAAATCCTGATTGAACATGATTGAACAGGCAAGATACAGAAGAGCTGCGAAGGCGCTAATGAAGCTAAATCCCGATTACCTTAGAACATACACCCCAGAAGGAATCGACGAAATGGAGTGGGAAACCTTAGAAACAGCCATAACCCTATGGATTCAACACTTCGAAGTCGCAGTGAAGAAGGTGCTGTTGTCAGAAAAGAAACTCTGCGAGAAAGTCCTGGGCGATTTCATGGAGGGTCTAGTTTGGCCAGAATGCTTCATAAAAATCTCCGACAAGATCATGGCCGTGTTCTTCCGCTTCGGAGAAGGCGTGGCCCGAAGCAGCAAAGAGCCCCAGAAGCTCTTCAAACTTCTGGACATGTTTGAATCCTTAGAAAAACTGAAACCCCATGTATCAGAAATCTTCGAGGGAGAACCCGGCGCAGACATATGCACGCGGTTCCGTGAGTTGGAGAAGCTCATCATCGATGCTTCGAGCAAAGTGTTCTGGGAATTCGGACTCCAAATAGAAGGCAACATCGACGGTCTCCCCCCTCCGCAAGACGGTTCGGTTCCGAAGCTCGTACGTTACGCCATCAACTACCTAAAATACCTAACCGCGGTCAATTACAAAACATCCATGATCAAGGTTCTCCGAACACAACAAACGTGGAGAGGCAAAGATGGTAGTAGTACTGACACTGATGAGACTTTAACGGAGGAGGGTTTGTTGAAGCATGCGATTTCCAACGTGATGGAGGCGCTTCAGAGGAACATAGAGTCAAAGAGAGTGTGTTGTAGGGACAAGGTGTTGGTGCATGTGTTCACGATGAACACGTATTGGTACATATACATGAGGACGAAGAACACGCAGCTTGGTGAGGTGTTGGGTGAGAAGCGTATGAGGGAGGATTACAAGGGTGTGGCGGAGGAATGTGCTTACTTGTATCAGAAGGAAGCATGGGGGGGTTTGGTGAGGGTTTTGGATGGTGGGGAAGGGAAGGGGAGTGTGGGAAGAGTGGTGAGTGAAAAGGTTGAAACTTTCTTGAAGGGTTTGAACGAGGTTTGTGAGAGGCATGCGAGAGGGGTGTATGGTATACCTGATGTTGATCTGAGGGAGCAGATGAGAGAGGCTACGGTGAGGCTTGTGGTGCCTGCATATGCAGATTTTTTTGAGTGTTATTCAGAGTTTTTTAGTAAGAAAGGGTACCCTAGTGTTGAGAGGGTGAAAGGGTTGGTGGTGAAGGCTTTTGATGGGGGAAGGTTGAGGAGGAAGAGTTCTGCTTCTGGGTCTTTGGAGAGGGATGTTGTTGTGAGAGATGTTTGAGAATTCATTCACATTTCACACTACAGTTCAGCTTCAACACAACAGAATTGAATTCATGGTATTGTGTTAATTAATGCAACTAACTGTGAGATATGGAGTCATGAATATTATTTCCTTGTTTTGGAATTTGGAGCAAATGGAATGTTTAGGAGAAAGCAAAAGTAAATTCAATGTACCTAATGTTGACCGGTCATACAATTATTATTAGTTTGTACACAACTCCTTTTCAACAATTTAAATACGTATTGAAAGATAAAAAAAAATGAATTTTGAATTACTTATTTACTTTCCCTGTATTAATATTTTCGTTAGTTTTTTTTTTTTCTCAAGTGGGGTTAATTAGGGAAATGTTGTATGATTAGTACCAAAATGTTATAAATTGAGTTGATAAATGTTGTAAAATTGTAATTGGTATATTTTAGCACTTGTAGTGGTTATTGGAATGTTAAGACCGGACTCAGATAACATAATTATGCATAATCAAGTTTTACATAATTAGACAAGAATATACTTGTTGAGAAACTTCATTTTTATTGACTTTGTAATTGTTTATCAAAGATGTACTCACTCAGCGAATCCAAAGTTAAGGAACTTACTAACTTTGTAATTGATGAGTGAGAATACACTCATTGGACGAACTTTAGAGTTTACCTCTATCCCTTCTAGTGATTATTCGTTGAGCAACTCATTCTGATTATTGAGCAAGTGGGGCTTTATGCACTACTTGTTGAGCAAATGGATGATCTTGCTGAACAAATATATCAAGATATACTAGTTATTTTCTATGCTAAATTTTGTGTGTTATGGCAAATGTAAATTACTACTTATGAAATGATTGATATGTATCATGAAACAAATGTATGTTTTGATGTTGTTGTAGGGTATTTTCCAATGAGGAAATCCTACTAGTAATGTGTTTCACTGGGGTGTGTCTTATAGTTCGTACTATTCCATTTTGTGAGATTATTCTAAACTTTATTAGTTATTTATACTCATGTAGAGGAGAATGGTTAGTGGTGAGAGTAGCAGGAGGTCCTGACATAAGGATGAATCCATTATTCTTATAATTGTGAAAGGGATTAACCATGTGTAGACTAGGTTATATCACATGTGCATGACTTCACTAATATGACACAAGTGTACGTATCCAAATAATATTGAGTCTATAAGAGTTTGGTTTATAATATGACATGTTGTGTGATTGTTTTATATACTTTGAATTTAAAAATTTATATGTAAATGAAGTATTTATAATGCATTTGTATCGTTTAAGCTAGTTTACCTTTCTCATGTGTTTTTGTCTTATGTTGTTTATTTTCTTTTGCGATGATCACATTTTTAGTGAGAGTAGATGTTATTGCAGTTTTAGAAGCATCTCTAGAAGATGAGAGCACTATTAGATAGGTTAGTGGAAGTTCTTACGGGAGCTCTATAAGTGATTAGTATGTGTTGGTTGATTTTAGTTAGTTTGTATAGATGCATGATATTCATTATTTATTATCGTTAATTATTTAAATGATGTTAACAAAAAAATATCAAATTAAACAAAGTTGATAAAAATGAAAACCTGATTAAATAGAAAGAAAAATATCAAGATTAAAATGACAAAACTGAACAAAAATAGGAATCAAATATATATTTGAACCTGAATTATTTAAAAAATTATATCACTTTTATGATTTTTAAAATTATGTAAACTAAACTAACTAAACTATATATTTATAACTATATATAATTTGTTTTATGTCTACGTATATTTTCATTTTTATCTTTAAATAATTTTTTTTTAAGTTAAAATAATTATTTTACCTATTTTACTGTTTAGTAATCTTTTATTTAAATTTCAACAGTTTTTACTATTTAAATCTAACCATTTTTTAATTAAAAAATTACCTAAAAAATAAATAAAAATTATCTATATAAAATTATAAAAAACATTTATATTTAATTTTAAAATAATAATAATAATAAATTTACTCTATTTTATTATCATACAAAAAATAAACACATATGCGTGTTTTTTTTCACTAATACTATTATATAAGAAGAGATTTTTTGGTATACACATTTTATTTCCAATTTCACAATCAAAATAATTATTTTACCTTTGAAATATTTTTTTTTTAAAATTTAGTTATTTTTTTATCTGACATTTCTTTTACCGAAATATTATTTGTAAAAAAATTATCCATAAACAGGAAAATTGTAAAAACAATAAAAATAATTTTATTATTTTCTTTTATCATCAAAACAGGAACACACACATACACTGTTTTCGCTAATTAAAAACAAAAAAAACAAAAAATTATGAAGAGAGGATGAAACGCAGGGTTGTCGTTTTACTAGATGCGTGACGCTTGTAGTTGTCGTTTTACTGGTACTCAACACATTGGCCAGGCAGGGTTTCTTAACGAACCACAGTAATGGAGGAGGAAGGAATGATTCCATAGCGTTAAAGAATCTACCAAACTCCATAGCTCATATATCTCTCCACCACGTCACTCTTCTTCTTCTTCAACTCGATTTTATTTACTTCCAAGAAAAACAAGAAGATGGTGAATCAGGAAAACGACGACGTTTCGTCTTCCTTCACCGATTTTCCGGTGGACATCCAGGTCTGCATCCTCTCTTTCCTCGCCCCATCGGAAATCGCCACCCTGGCCTGCACGTCCAAGCAATTGGGTTCTCTCTGTGCCCGTGACTCCAAGCTTTGGTTCAGCATGTGCCAGCGCAGGTGGGGTTCCAAGACCACCATCACACAATGGGGCAAAGCCAAGGGCACAATCTCCTACAAGCACCTCTACCATACCCTTCACCACTGGGAGAATCTCCTTGGTTTTTGGCGCCGAAGCGGATCTGAAACCCCTTTGTTGCTATTCTTCGAATGGGGTCCCTCGTTTATCTCCGCGTCTAGGGTTTCCCCTTCCGAATCCCTCGCCTATGGAGTCACCAAAACGCCTTTCCTCTGGATGAGTCTCTCGGAAGATGGGGACGTGGTTACATTTCTCGATCCTGATGGAAAGCCCGGGGTGGAACGCGGGATTCAGAGCGAATTGGTTGCTGTGGAGGTTAGTTTAATGGGAAAAACGCACTTTGTTGTGGAGGAAAAGCAGTTTAGGGGTTCTATCAGTGATGATTGCGGAGATGAGGTTGTGGAGAGTGGATCGCCGCCGGAGAAACTGATGGCGGAGATTTACCAGCATTTCGCGAATCCGCGGAGTCCTGGCGGGGACCGGTCCCGGAGACAGCGCCGCAGGGAGAAGGAGAGGCTCGCTAGGCGGAAGTGGGAGTCTCAACATTTTGTCAAGATCGTGAATTGCTCGCCCACGCCGGAGAGACCCTTGCAGGGCATCTGGAAGGTGGTTCTTTGCGATCTCAATTGTCAATTTATCCATTGTTGTTGTCATTGGGTATCTCAATTGTCAATTCGTTCATTGCTGTTGTCATTGGGTATCGTATCATTCATCCGCGATTTGATAATTGGTATTCATGTCATGGTTTTTTGAGTCATATGGTAATATGCTGAATGTTGAGGTGAGGAACAGATATAGTCATGATCTGGTCATGATCAAGATGTCGAAATTGTAATTTTGGGCGGGTTTGGAGCTCTCTAAGACCGGCTACATTTGCCGCATTGTCAGGGTTTGGAGCTCTCTAAGACTGGCTACATTTGTCCGCATTGTCAAGGATTGTCGTGAAAACACAACTTCAATTTAAAAATTTAAAAATTTGAAAATTTGATTGTTGTAGTTGGAAATTGGGGAGTAGATAGAACGTTGAGAGATGGGTCAATTTGATTTTGTGGTCTCTCAATTAGACAACGTTGACAAGTGTGGGTTTAGATTGGATGATCTTGTACATCTATTATTGAGTTCATTTCAATATAGAATAGCTTCAGTTCATGTATGTCGCTTGCATCTTGAGTGACCCGTGGATTCTAAAATTTTCAGACTTTCGTTTAGATCGATGATGATTATGAAGATGAGTGAGTGACAGTAGAGATTTTTATGTAGATTGATGATGGATCATTGGATCTTTTAATGTGGTTGTTGCAGGGAATTTGTGGCGACAGGAGTCTGGCATTTTACCTGGTTGCATATGATGATATTGGAGGCATTTCCTGCCGTCGGATCGGGGATCATCCAGAACGAATTTTGGGATATGGCCCAGTTTTCTGGACGTCAAATGCTACATTTTTGGAATCTCCATTTCCTCTCGAGGAAGAATCATTGTACGCTAGTCGGGTTCATCTTAGACCACTCCAACCTGTCAATGAAAGTGAGTTCTCTTTGTCAGATGATGAAGTGGTGAACGGAATTCAGGATATCCGGGTCTCAGAAAATGTAGTAAATAGGATTCTTCACATAAGCTCAAGTTATGATTTAGTTGTTCCAAACCTTTCCGGGACAATAAATCCAAGTGCTGAGGGAAGGATTTGGCAGTACCAGAACGGTACTTTTGGATTTGGATTCCTCTCAGATAATTTGGTTATAGACATGAAACACATTGTACATAATGGTTGTATTGTGGATACTGTAAAGGCTTCTCCTCATTGATTTCCTCTCCTGCACTTTCTCTGTTCATATAGATACATCATGAAGTCAGATGTCACTTAAACTTTGTGGCATATTGTATGGTTAGCTTTGAAATAATAACAATTCTTCTAGACTGTATCCTCCTGACTTGCTTCCCCTCCCTCTCTCGTCTCGTGTTGATATTCATTGGCTAATTTCTTCTTTTTTGCTATGATGTAGACAGAAAGTTCTAGCAATAGCTATTTAATTGCAAGAACATGCCACTCCATCACTTTTGTAGTTAGAACTCAAAAATATTGTTAGGAATCTGCTAGTGAACTAAAGCCTTTTTACTGGCTTTGTTTGGATATTTAGGGATAAGTGAAATGAAATAAAATAAAATGATCATATCGTTGTCTTGATATTTAATAGTAGGATATCCTTCAATTAAGGGAGAAGAAACATAGGAAGTATTGAATGTGATGGGATATTATGGATTTCACGATGCTTTCATTCCATCATATTAACAAATTCCTATTGATTCTATTCTTCTCCATTTCATCTTTCCTCATCAGTTTAAACAAATCCTGAGGTTATTTCATTACGTTTATTTGCTCAAATATTTTTATCTAAACTACTGAAATTCATTTGGTTGTTTTCCATTTCTTTGGTTTCAGTTATATTGAAAGAATGTGGTTTTTCTCGAGAATTCCTCATTGTTCCATTGAGATGGAATGATAGTTGATTGCATTTCTGTGCAATAATTGGGCAGTGTAGATGGATATTGGAAAACCAAATTTGAGTATAGTAACATAGTATATTCAATATCAATTGGAAGTGCATGAGAGTTTCAAAAAGTGCAGTAACATGTACTTCTGAATCACATTCTGAATCAAACGCTCACAACAACCAAAAACATATGATAAAGATCCGCACACTTCAACTAACGAAACTGCAAGCAATGGTAAAAGATGAGAGACGCAGAAACATATGGTGCACAAATATGGAACTTGAAAAAACAAAGTTCTGGGATTCAAGAATCTTTCATCATGCCTCCGCAGCAACTTCTTCACCATTGATTTTCCCATTATTTTCACTCTTCTCATGATCACCTTCGAGTTGGCTTAAATTTCCCTTCTCCTTGATCAATTGGATATGATGGTGTTTGCAGTAGAGTTTACCCTCGTGTGCTATGTAATTGGAAGGACTGATAACACACCCTCCATGGCAGCATTTGAAACAACTCTTATGGTAAGGTGTTCCATTCACAGTAACCTACATCATCAAAAATATTCATTCCATAAGCAGAACAACTAGTTCTAAACTCTTAGACATTATAGTTGATTGTTACCTTCTCAGTGGGATACACTGTTTTCTGACAACCAGCACATTTATCCCTTGTTCCACCAAACATACTTGACACTTTGGCTGCTCCAGGTTTCTAATAAAAACATATAAAAGTTACACAAATGCTTAAAAAAACTGATTTCTATTGTGCAATGTAAGTACCTAGACTTAAGATTTATTACCTCCTCCAAATTTTTCTCTGGCTTCGCAACTTTTGGTGTCCCTAGTTAACCAAAAGGACGTGGGGTTGAGTAAATAAGATTAAGTAATTAAGTTATTAGATTCTTGATATCCCTTCTTACCTTCAAAGCTTTTGTCAAGGCTCCCGGTTCTTTTGAACAGTTGATCAAAGTGTGGTCTGCAGTAAAGAACTCCCTCAAAAGAGTTGTAGTTGCTAAGCTGCATATACGTTAATCGGTTAGTGTTAGTGTCGCAACCAAAATCACGACGAAATCGGTTATTTACGGTTAACAAACTTCCTTTCGTGAAAACTGCAATAATGTGTAATCAGGCCTTAATACACCAAAAGAGAAAAGGTTCCTATATTATTTGTCAGTCTTCTAAAACAATAGTATCATGCAATCCTGGGAAGTTTTGAGGCAAAGGAATACAATATTCCTGAGAGGAAAGTACTTAGTAAAAAGGAAAGGCTAAGATTGAATGCACAATTACATTTACATCAGATCCAAAACCAGAACCCTGAACTAGACTCTGTATGTTTGGTAACACGTTGGTGATCATCAACAAACAAGGATCTGGAAAGCAACTATGAGTTGTTTTGTTTTAGTGTTTCTTTGAAAACAAACATGCACTATATAATCAAAGAAAATTGTAACTAGGGGCAGAGAGAGAGAGAGAGAGAGACCTTGAGGGTTCCTTTGCAGTGGTGGCATCTGAAGCAAGCTTTGTGGAACACTCGGTTATCTGCAGTTAACTTATCAACCAGATAAACAGTTTTGTCACAAGCCATACACTTCTGGGTTGTTCCTGCAAATGCCATTATATCTTTATCTTCTCACCTTACAGACACAAGCTATGATCTCTGTGGGTGTGTTATCAGTCTTGGTTTCACACCAAGAGAAGAACAGAAGAATGAAGATTGGAGAGGAGACAAGGAAAAAAAAAAGGTAATAAGCAAGCAGAAAATTGCGGAGACTAAAGCAAACTTCCAAACAATTATAATGTCAGTGACAATCATTTTGATCAAATTTCAAGCACCTAACCACACTTTTCTCTCGTATATTTTAATGTTCCAACACTGTCTTCAACTGTGAATATAAATGCGTAAAAACTAAGAAAAACATTTAAGTCTAACATGTACGTGACATGATTGTACACTCAACTGTTTACTAATAACTGTGATTTTTGTTTGTTACCAAAACCTTATGCATCATTTCTGTAATTGTTGTTAACATGATTAACAAATTTAGCCGACGCACTTTGGCACATGGACATTCACTTGATGTAAGAGAAAGAAAGCTGCACAGCATGAGCCTACCAGCAAGAATTCATTGGCCCTTTTGCTTCAAAGTCCTCCAAACCACTTTCCAATCTGTTACCAATAATTTTAAATTATCCACCAACATCCTTTTAATATTCCTCTCTCATATTTTCTGATACAAAATATTAAATAAAAATCACATTTTTAATGACAGAAAGTGTTCTTATTGTTCCTCAAATCATAAATACCAAGTAAGGTCTCTGATTATGTCCTAAACAAGTGCATTAACTGGTTACTAGTTATCAAAACAGGTCTTCCAAAATACTGAAAATCCAAGTGGGTATTCACTGAAAATCAAAAAACTCACTGAATATTCTGAATTCGTATTTGATTAGAAAGGCACTTTGTAATTGTGGGGACCCATGGTTTCAAAGTTGGAGCTGCCAGCACCTTATGATTCAAGATCCAGCTGGCTTGCTTCTTGAAACGAACTTTTCAGGAACAGTAAGACATAATTTCTTGAGTTACAAGGTTTGATGACGTTTGATTTGTGTGTGTCAATGTATGATGGACCAAACGAAGGAAGCAGCTTTTGCAATTCAACCCTAAGGTGATTGATTGCATAGGCACCATGATAGATAAGTGATGTTAATCTCTTTAAATATTTTGGTGGGGGAAAGTGTTGATTTTTGTATATTTTATTTACATGAATGAAGAAGCATTGAGATGTGAGAAAATGTGCCACACCTTGAAGATATTTGCATAAAGGTTCCATGATGGGTTGTGTACAAGTGTAGGTGGTGTGGTTATTGAGATCTACCCTCCCACTCCAATTATGGTGACACCTTGTATTAATCTGTTATTGCCCCCACTTCAAAAACAAACTTCACTTTGCAATCTCTCTTAAAAAGGTACATTCATTGTACATTATTAAAACCTTAATAAAGTGATTGACATGGAAGGGTATTTGGTCTAGTGGTATGATTCTCGCTTTGGGTGCGAGAGGTCCCGAGTTCGATTCTCGGAATGCCCCCAATGATTTCAGATATTGCTACTTGGTTTTATAATGTTTAGTGGAAGTGATTTTTTATAGTTATTTATTACTTCGTTGAATGAAATTAATGCTATGCAATTAAATAGGTTAGGTAGAATAATGGTTCTTTTTTGTTTACTCTGTTCTTCACTTTCTTTGTTTCTAGAAGACTTTTCTCTTCTCAGTTTAAGAAAATCAAGAAAGCAGGAACAATGAAAAGTTTGATTACAGTTTATGATTTGAAAGAAATATTAATGATTTTTCTTTAATGTTTAGGTTGTGTGGTTTGTGAAACCATTAGAATATGATTATATTTAACGATCATATTTTTCAAAATTAAATTTTGATAACTTTTATTTATAAGATAAAGTGTCATTTTTTTAATACGAGATATTATTTTTTAAGTAGTTTTGAAATATTGAAAATGAAAAAAAAAATCACTTAAAAATTAACATGTCATATAGTTATAAAAAAAAGTTGTGAAAAATTTAGTAATAAAAAAAATCATTTTCCTATTATATTCTTTCTAGTTTTTTAAAAAAAATATATTTAACTAATTATTGAGATTCTCTCATGTTTTTAAAACATGACATTTAATTATCTTATATTTTTTACAATATAGGACACTCACTTATTAATTTAATATTATGTTCGTATTTTAAAATTTAAATCACTTTATTAAAATGATAAAGAGAGTGCACTTTTATTTAAAAAATAGAGAAAATATGAATATAATGTTATTAAAAGAAGAAAAGATTAAAATTTATTTTAAAAGTAGAATGTTTAATATTGCATCAAAAGAGGTAATTATAATTTTCCAATATAATAATCAATCTTATTTCCATCTATATATACATAACCAACCATGGAACAGAAATCCACAAACATAATTTTCCATAACCCAAAAGTCAATTTTATCATGATTCAACATCTCATTTTGTATGAAACATATGGTTCACACAACTAATAGCTTATTAAGAAACAAAACAATGAACTTAGAACCAAAGATGTCACATGAACATGAATTTCAAAGGAGAGAGAGGAGAAAATGTATGTCACAAATTTCAAAACATAGCCAATACTTCAATTTCTTAAAATTCGAGTGTGTTGATGGAGACATGTTTTTTATTAAATTTTTTATATAAATAGGTCTTTGGAAAAATTATCTATTTATGTATAAGTTTTTGTTTTTATTAAATGCAAAAGGAAAATTGAGCAGATAATTTCTTTAAGACTTCATTTACAAAGAAAATTTAATTAGTCTTAGTGAAAGTATTAATCTTTCATAACCTAATTGAAATATTTATTGATTTGTTTTAAAAATTAATTTTATTAAGATTAGTAAAATTTATTATTCGTTGTGTATATCATATGTTATTTACTATTACACACTAAATATGTATAATAAAAAAGTTATTGAAAATTCTACATTAACTTTAAATAAGCATATTTATTATATATATATATATATATATATATATATATAAACTAGAAAAAAAATGTTAAATTAAGCACTAGCATTTGTTTAGTCTCCAAATGGAAAACGAGAAACACTCGAATCAATGTTCTTTAGAAGAATGAGAAAGCCACCTGTATGTTATCGTGCCTTCATATATTAATTTAAAACCTGAAGTACGTTAACTTTTTTAATATTAAAATATATTTATTTATATATTTAAGAAAAGAAAACTTGATTAAGATTTATTTTAATTGCTCTTAAAAATCGTTAAAATAATTTTAAAATATAACGTTTACCATTTCAAATACACGTCGAATTTTATAATATTGTCACTTATCTAATTTTCTCCCTGTACAATTGGAGGTTTTAATATTTTGTCAACGATTTTGTTTTGTGAAGACTGATTATCAAGATCTGATTATATTGAGAATAGAAAAAAATCACTATGTCAAATAAAACGGCTATCCTATTTTGTTTTCCAACAAATTACTGCTTGGTTATGTCTATTTAAATATATTCGCATTTTTTTCTAATTTTTAACTTTAAAAAAAATAAAATACACACTTTTGTTCCATTATGAGATTGTATGTGCTAACCTATAATACGTATTTACCAGTATATATAGCGTCATTATCCTTTTAAATTGAAAAACCTGAAATATATATTTTCCATCTGTATTAAAAAAATCTTAGAAGTAACACACAAACAAAATTATGAAGAAAATTATATGCATAATTTATTTTTCTAAATAAAATATATTAAACAAACCTCTTAAATGTAAAAGTGTTAAATATATTTTTGGTATCTCAAGATTCATTGAATTTGGAATTAGTTTTTCTTCAAAAATTTTGACCAATTTAGTCATTCATTTTTAAAATGCGTGAATTTAGTTTTTTAACCAAATTTTGTTAAGATTATTTGACATTTCAAGTGCATTTCATGATAGTATTTGAATTGTTTATACTATTTGACACATTTCCACTTCAATGTTAAATCAAATATTATTATAAAATACATTTAAAATGTCAAATAAGCTTAACAAAATTCGGTAAGAATAACTAAATTCACGTATTTATAAAGATGAAGGACTAATTTGGTATAAAGTTTAAAAAAATGACTAATTTCAAAATTTCCTGAAACTTGATAAACAAAAACATATTTAACCTAATATAAAAACATCCACTTTATATTAAAACCTTGTTTCATAATATTATGAATTTCAAAATATTTTGTATAGATACAATAAATGAAAACAAGTATGATAAATAAATACAGAAGAGTTGGAGATGATGTGCATAAAATCTTACCATACTTCTTCCATCCAAACCACAAACATTATCCCCAACATATTCTGATAAGCAATTAAACACTTTGTTATAGAAGTTGACGTATAATTTATCTTTTCATTTCTAACATTATTTCTTTTATTCCTTTAATTTCTTCTTTATATAATTTATTTATCCTAATCTTCTTACATGAACATAATGTTAATTAGTGGCAAACTATGCTGGTTCAAATTTCATTATTCATAAATTGCAGACACAAAATCTTAGTGTATATCGTAGAATATTTTAATTATAGAGAAGATCTGAAGCAATCTATTCCTCAATTCATTGACTCCGATATAATTAATATATAATGACAGTTTGTCTTGGAATTGTACAGTTACAACTACATATACATTTGCCTACAATTTTCAGTAAACCTAAAACCTAATAATAATAAAGATAATCAATTCAATATATATAATCACATGACATGTACGTCATGCCTGTTATCACTATAATAAATAAAATAAGGGCACAAATTTTCCTTCAAAAATAAATTAGGGTCATGAGACTTAGCTAAGATGTCATGATTAAAAAAATAAAATAAAGTAAAAATATTGTTCTTTTAAATGGAATAGTATTTTATCACATTATAAGTAATACAATGACTAAAAAGTAGTAGAATAAAAATTATGATACCAATATATTAAAGCTTCATATACAATAAATATTACAAAAATTTTAATGGATAAAATAAATATCGTGTAATATAAATAAAAACGACTTGTTATTATTTATCATTATCATCTATATAATAAAACGGTAAGAAACAAAAAGAAATTTCATCGTAAGCAAAATATATAATAATAAAATCATTAATAAAATCTTAAACATATAAAAGAAAATTTTAAAAATATTTAAAGATTAAAGAGAGTAAAGATCGGTTTTTATTAAGTATTATTTATTTTACAAAAAGAAAAAATTGGTAAAAAAAAAAATATTCACTAGACACTACCAAAAAATCAAACAATTTTCCATCACTAAAAACAAAAACAATATTTACTTAAATGTCATACCTAATATAATCTTAAAATGCCTTTTATAATTATTATCCGTTTATTTTCCACGACATTAGCCTTATTGGTCAAGAGTTGCTCTATCATTTTATTGCTTATAACTCATTTTGACCCATTCATCTTTGTTTTGGATATAAATCTTTACATAAACTTAATCATTTTTCTTTGTACAGAAAGCTTAATCATTTTCTAGAATATCATTAAATCTCATGAACGCATCTCAATTTGGTACATTTATTACACAGCCTGAAATTGATAAAATTGAATCTTATCTGAAAAGCTAAACATAAATGGAGTTACAATTTATTATTTAAGAACACAATTTCAGATTTTCAGTTTGATTATCAATGTTCTATTTTACATTATATAATTTTATTTTAGGGTTTTTTCTTCTTCTTTTGCTAATTTGCCTTTAATAATAAAAAAATATTATATTTCAGATTAAAAAAAAAGAAAAAGCAGGTCATTAAATACCATAAAATAAATTTAAGGATTAAATATGTTTTTGTTTCCTTAACTTTAAGTGAATTTTGAAATTAGTTCATCTCAAAATTTTGAACCAATTTAGTTCTTCATCTTTTGAAATACGTGAATTTAGTCATTTTAATCAAATTTTATTAAATTTATTTGACATTTCAAGTGCGTTTCATAATAGTATTTCACTTAACATTAAAGAAAAAATGTGTCAAAAAGTATAATCAACTCATACAATTTTGAAATGCATACGAAACCTCAAATAAACCTAACAAAATTTGATTAAAATGACTAAATCCACGTATTTCAAAAGATGAAGGACTAATTTGGTTCAAAGTTTTCAAATGAACAAATTTCAAAATTCACTAAAAGTTAAAGAAAGAAAAACATATTTAACCCTAAATTTAAACCCAAACATCACAGAACTAATTCCGCACAAAATGGCAACATATATAATATAAGATATATACAATTTCAAACACAATCAATACATGAGAAACAAAATATTCTTGAATTGACAAAAGACCACGCACCCTCCATGTTGTAAGTTGACAACTACATTTAGTGTCATTATTAACTAATTTCTGGCTTTTGTATTCAAACTCTGTTCCTTCTAGAATCAGTTATCAATAGATATATAAAATATTGGCAAAAATATCAGAACTTGTTTCACCAAACAAAAGACTAATTCCATACCCTTCTCCCCAAGAAAATTATCACCTTGACAACTATAAAATTTATACAAGTCTTACCTCACTTTCTACGCCACTTTACTCTATCTTTTCCCATAAATCGTTCTGAAAGACCAAACAAAAAAATTTTCGTTTCTTCCCCTTAGTCAAAATCATTAATGTCCCTGTAGAAGCTTCGATCATTGTAAAAGTTTGAAGCTTTTGTTTTATCTATGAGTTGACTCTGACAGATGCTTTGGTTCAGTCATCTCTATCTTTCTGTGTTTAAACCCATTATCTAAGCAACTTCAAAGAACTCATCAAACCAAACCAAACCTTGTTTTCTCCTAACACCAAATTTTCATGCATACGCTGAGCCCTTTTATTTGTGGCACTTTCCATAACGAATACGATGATGATGATTCGTGTCTTGCAAGTCCTCTTTCTAGCCCCAGAAAATATAAGAGAAAAGATAGCAAAAACAACCCTTATTCGAGTCGTGGTCTTGACAAGTTTTCTGAGCTTTTGGCTGATCTTGATGAGAAGAGGCAGAAGATTTATTCACAGACGAACCCTCATGACATCTCTTTCGTTCGCTTTGTGTATTCCAACACCGATGATATTGTTCCTGTGGTGGTCAAGGTCAAGAAAAACAACAAGGATCACAAACACCAGAGCCAAGAACTCAAAGGGGTGAGATCAAGAACAACAACGTTGACTCAAACCTCCGAGTCAATGGTAACTGATACTGAAGAAAGAATTAATCAACCGAAGATAGAAAAAAATCAAGGAAAGAACTTTTCTTGGGATATGGGGAAGCCTTCTTTCTATTTGCCAGTGGTTATGGTGTTGATTTTGTTGCTGTTGGTTGTGTTTGGAAGATCTGCTACAACTGTTTATACGTGTGTTTTGTGGTATGTGATTTCCACTGTGAAGAGTGGTTCACCATCATCAAACACAAGGAGTTCAACGAAGAAGAAGAAGGATGGTGTTGGAGAATTGAGTGAAAAGAAGAATAATGTGATGAACAATGAAAGGGTGAAGAAGAAGGAGTATGTGAGAGGGTGGAGTGAGAAGAAGATGGTGGTGAATGAAGGGATTAAGAAGAAAGATTATGTGAGAGGGTGGAGTGAAAAAAAGATGGTCACTGGTTGTTTACTTTCTCCAAAAAGTGGTGCTGATTCTGAGGCTTTGAAGAACAAGGTTCAACAAGCACACATTCACATAAGCAAAGCTGGTGAAGAATGAATGAAGATTATTATATATCTGTTAATTTTTTGTGTTTTGTTTTCCATTGTTGAACTGGGAATAGAGGTTCTTTTGTGTAGTGTGAATACATGTTGCCAGGTTTTCGTTAGAAAAACTTGTTGAAAATTCAATTGTTCTGGTTACATGTTGTGAGTGTAAATTATGGTAGAAATTATGGATTAGGGTTGTTGACAATCTAAGCAATGTGTGTTTGCACATGGTTTTTGGTTCTTGAAATTTGAAAATCAAGGGATGAGAAATGGTCAAAATTGCAGTAGATCTATTCTGTACATTTTGGATCAGCATAAACATTATTCAAACCAAAATAATCTATTTAGATCATTTTTTTCAAAAAAAAAAAAAGGTACAAGAGAAAAGGAAATAAATTTTGACTTAATATAATTTTAATTTATATAAAATGAATGAATTTTGATTTTAGTTTTAAAATAAAAAAATTATTTAGAAATACAACTTTTTAGGACATTTCTTGTAAATACATCAGAGAGATTTAACTTTTAGTCTAGATCTTTAATATGTTTGTAAATATTGTGGGTGGAGAATGCTCACCGGTATCCGAAACTGGTTAAAGAATAACAATCCATAATGATTTTATTATTTTTTATATTGAAAGTTGAAATAATTAAGTCTATTAATTAAAATAATATAAATGTTTATAACAAATCTTGTAAAGAAAAAATTGTCTCTTGAAAATTTTAAGTAATTTCCATACAAATTAAATATTTTAAAATTTTTAAGGTCTCTGCTAAGAGGTTAGATAATTAATTTTTTATATTACTAAATTTATGTATTTATGATTAATAATTTAGGATATTGAAATATTGTTTGTTTTATTAATTCGGAAAATTTTGTTAAGTTAACATAAATGTTGCAAAAGGTTAATAAGTTAAAAAAAAATTTTAATGAAGTCTCAAATTGATACTTTAATCTTTTTTTTTTTACTTTTAAGATGTCTAACATTATTTTTTGTGGGTTTTTATATTAATTTAAACTTCTTTATGTTTAATTACATTTTAATTTTTAACAACATTAAAATATAATTATTTTATTATTTAATTGTTTTTTAACTTTTATGTGTGAATACTAAATAAAATATTAAATGCAATTGTACACAATTAATTTTGAACTTTTAAAATAAAACTGCATAAATAATTATTGGTCAGATTTTATTTATTATGATAATTAATAATAAATTTTTATAAAATTTAATATATATTAATTATCTTTATGTTCTTAGGACATTAGTTAACAAGATCCATATCTTTTGTACCTTTTTCAACACATTTTTCTTATCAATGACCAACACATTTTTCTATCGGTGACTATATTTATTTGGAGACATGTTTTTCTTACCCGTGACTAACACATTTTTCTATTATAAACCATATTTATTGAGAGACATATTTATTTTCATTTGAATCGGTCATCTACACAATTATTCACTATGATAAATTTGGATTAAAAAAAATTGTTTCAAAATTTGTTTTTGAATGCACTTTCTTTTATGAAATTATGTTTCAAAACTCAACTATTGTTTTCAAATTTTGTGTTTGATATGAAAAGTTTTGAGTGAGTTAGAAACCTAGCTCCCTCCCAACCTTGCAATTGTATTCACTACATGAATATCTGTTTTTTTTTTTCAACAGTGCGTCTTTGCCTCACTAGGACACAACTGGGTGTTGTTCCCGAGTGGATATATTTTTCTTCAAAATCTCACTTTTAAGTAATACGAAAAAGAAAATTACTATAGAAATGAGAAATAAATTCAAAACTCAATAATAATTTTATAGATGCATATTGAAATAAAGGTATTACCCCTAACCGTATCTCAGTATGCATCGGAACTCGATATGCATAGGACTAACTAGACCAAATACATTTAAATTTAGGACATAGTCAACTCGATCAAATTTTGATCAAGATCTTAAACTGAATTTTGATCAGGGCTGACACAACTGAATATCACCAAATTTCGGTCACGGCCAATTCAACCAAATACGATCATTTTTTTTTTGGGTCGACTCAGCCAAATACAGCCAAATTTGGGCCATAGTTAACTCGGCCAAATGTTGATCATGGTTGACTCGACGAAATTCGGCTTAATTTCGGCCGGGCCGACTCGGCTAAATACAGTCAAATTTTGCTTGCAACTGGCTTGATCGAAACTGTCAAATCTCGTTCAGGATCGACTTGGCCGAATATTGTCAAATTTGGATAAAGACCGACTCAACTGAATTCGGCCAAATTTTGGTTGGATCCAAATAAGTTGAATGTGACAAAATTTTAGCTGTGGCCGACTTGGCCGAATATAATCAAATTTCGTCTGGAGTCGACTCGGCCAAATATAGCCAACTTTGGTCCAGGGTTGATTGGGCCAAATTTCGACCAGGACCGAATTGACTGAAATTTAGCCAAATTTGGCCAAATATGGCCAAATTTCATACAGGGCCGACCCCACTGAATACGACCAAATTTCGTACAAGACCGACTTCACCGAATACAACCAAATTTTAGCCATTCCAACTCGTCCGAATATGGCTAAATTTGGGCTAGTCCATCTCGCCCTCCAGCCTAACTCAACTAAAAATTTAAGTTGAAAATTTGGATTGGATTTTTATTCATATTTGAAAATCTGGATTTAGAGAAGGAATATCTAATTTATAAAATATGTAAAATGTAGATCATATTAAAATTTAGATCCAATAAAATAAATTTTAAATAAACTGAATTTTTAATAAAATAAATCTTAAATGAATTGAATAAGAATAAAAGTGAATTGGATAAAAAAGATTGATTTTTTTTTTATCCACCCTAACGGGTAATTACGTATTAACAAGTTTTTCCTTGTAAAAACCAAATATACGTCGAACGGATTAGAGTCAATGAGCATAATTGTCCAATCTTATGAATTACACCTACCGAAATATTAGTAGTGCGAAGTTGAATTTCACCTAGGGAAATTATTATGGGTAATATTTGAGATGCAAAGTTTTCTTTGTGAACTTTGTTTAGCAAATTTGTATCTATTGAGTAAAATTCTTAAAAAAAAAAAAAAATCTTTGATAAGATTACACTTTAAAAAAAAAAAAGAGTATTGCATATTTGTGTATTGTAAATTATACACGTATTAGTTTCAAATATTCAGTAAAATTTTCCATCAGTCTTTTAGTTTTTATATATTAAATTAACACTTTGATATATGTGTCTGATTATTACCATTAAATAATGAAAAATATTTATATGAATTATAGTATTGTTAGGTTAACCTGTCTTGTTTGTGATTTTTTTTTAACTATGACAATAGCAACAATATTTCTGTATTGAAATTTTTAAATTTTTTATGTATTTCAATTTATAAAGTTGTATGAATAAGTCCATGTATACATCGAATATCCATATTGAATTACGTGAATATTTAATTATGTTCAAATTTAAAGTAAGAATATTGTTGATGTTACATTTAATCTGGTTAAGTCGCCAATCCTTACCTAACATTCTTCTTGAATCTGAAAACATCCACCATTTGTTGTTAGTCTTAATCCACGTTCTTGGAATTGAAACTTAGAAAACTAACTCTTGATTTCTAACAAAACAATAACTTAATACAAATTTATGATTAAAAATAACTTCTGGAAATCAGTTTCATTCATCTTGAAAGTGCCGAAACCTTGCCAATTTTTTGAAGGGGCAAAGTATTGATGTAAACACATCTCCACTACACCAACCGTAAGTAGCAGTGTTTTAATGACTCAGTATAATTCAGAACAAAGAATTCTAAAGTCAGAACAACAAATTGGTGACCAAAGATAAACCCCATTATCCCACGTCATAAGCTTGAATTTGACCCCAAAAATAAATTGTGTGCAGTCCAAAATTAAAGTGCTGTGAATTTGTACCTAAAAATTAATAAGCCTTTCAGTCCTCATTCCTGCATTAAGTGACGGGGTTTCTAGTCAATATTTGCAGACATTACAAAGGTTCAAAATAGTGAGCCAAAAGCCAAGATTTAAATAAAACAGAAAAAACTTGGAACAATAAGAGATATCAAAATCTAACCTTGAATCTCCTTGCTCGCACATTTTCTGGCTTTGTGGACACCGTGCTATTCTTCTTCTCTTCCCTTTCATTCCTTGAATTCCGAAAAAAATCATCTTTCTCCCAACTAACCTCATAATCAGCCTTCAATCGTGATCCTTCCTGATCATAACCGAGACATCACTTATCAGGTTTTAACATGTTCAAACTCTCAATTTCTGTCAGCTTACAATTTGTACGAAAACAATTTAATCCTATGTCCTTTGATCATGGAAACAACTTACACACATATAAGTACTTATTTACTGCTAAAGTTTACCTCAAGTTCTGAAATTTTACTATAACATTTCAGACGCCATGGTTGTGCAAGATTTCGAAAAACAACTCAGATACTAAGCGAATACCTTTTGCATAGAGCGACCACATAGAACTCTCATTGCATCATTGCAGTCTTTATATTTGTCAAACTGCACCACAATCTTGCAGTAAAGGCCTGAAACTAGGTCTCCACTGCCTTCATTTTCATCCTTACCAAATTCATTATCCTCAGCAACATTAAGATTCCTATTCAAGAAATAGAACAAGTAAGCACAATCCGATAACTGAAAGGAGTGCAATTGCAACAATTGGATAAAATGTGTTTTTGGTTACTAACTATTTAGTTCACCAAAACTGAATTTAGTTCTTACATTTTTAAAATGCTGATCTTGTCTTCCGTGTGATAGATTTTGTCCCTTGTCAAGTCAAAATGTAGTACACGATCAAGGACAAAATCCATCACATTAGAGAGAAACATGGAGAACAAAACCACTGATTTTAAAATGTATATACTAAAATCAATGTTGATCAAATAGATCAAAACACACATTTTACTCCCAAGTTGGTTGCACAAGAATAAACCACCAATTTCAGTCAACCAAATTTTATCCTCTCTCGTAATAGCTTCTGAAAAACTGTTGATTTTGATGAACTAGTCCGAAATCATAGAAGAAAATGAGAAAAAAAAATTATATAAATTTTTCTAGAACCTAAAATTATCTTATTTGCAAGTTAACTTTTGTTAAAAATCATGTTATCATTATTCTGAACTTAATTATCACACATTCCTATCATCATCTATCTCGTGAACTTATTGTGGGTTTTGATATATGAAGTTTAAAGCATATTTGAATAAGAAGGAGGTTCATTAATATACTTTTTATAGCATGTATAATTTATTATGTACCAAGAAAACTTTTACAAATACAGATTCAATCTTAATTTGTGGAATAACTTATTTAACTTTCTTCTGCTATTTGTCTTTAAAAAACTTTACTCAACCATACACTATATCATACACAAACTAATTTTTTTTATTTATTTTCTAACAAGGGGTTTCAAAGAAAAAATAAATAAAAATCAAACATATATGGTATAAATAATCTCTCAAGTATCGAATGTCCATAAATTGATATTTTTTTACGACACCAATGATTAAAACCGTGAAGAACATAGTATTCCCAACATTGTGATGCAAAATATTTTTGAGAAATACCTAACATGATTTCTAACACATAGAGGATTACTCATACACAGTTCTGGGGTAATAATTTGAAGATGAAATTGATGCTTCATTCTGAGCAAAATATATGAGTGAGATGAAAAACGATACTAAATCATTGAGCGAAATTACATAACAAACGAACCTTATTTTGCCGAATGTAGAAAAGATGGTGTGAGTAACAAGCATGGAGGGTTTAGACGAAACCCTGGGTTCAGCGAACCACCGCGACGGCACGCCTCTCAGAACAACGGTATCAGGCTCTCGCCGACTCCGAGACGCTGAATGCTCCTCCCAATCCTTCTTCATTCTGTCAAAATCGTCGGAAACGGGAACAGTAACGGCGAGTTTGAACTTGACGCCTTCGAGGTTGAGTTCGATCGCGTTCAGATTTTCCACGAGGCTGTTGCGCCACTCGACAAAGCGGGTCTCCTTTGGTAAGGAGGAGAGGTCCCACACGCGGAGCGTTCCGGCGGCGACGGGGTCGTCGCGCTTGCGCTTCTTGAGGTTCTTGTTGCGCGTGAGGTGGAGGTCCTCCTCGGGGAGCGTGAGGGAGAGGGAGGTGTGGAGGAACTCGATGAGGGCGCGTCTGGTTTTCCATTCGTCGATTGGGTGGGAGAGCGTGAGGGGCGTGGAAGGGTATATGACGAGGTTGAGCTTCACGCGCGGGACCAGACGGAGACCGTTCTCAATCTCCAACGTCTTCGACGCTTCTTCTTCTTTCCTCTTCTCTTCACTCATTTTCCTTCCTTTGCTATTCACAGTGAAACGCGGTCGTTTTCTTCTTTCTTACCAAGGTCAACAATTTCTACTTCCTCATCTCGGCCATTGATTCCCCTTTTATTATTTCTGCTTCCTTTGATCATCAAATTGCATTTTTTTTTTCAATTTTAATTCTTATTTTCAGAATATTCATAATACCGATAAAATTATCAAACTTGATTATTTATAAATGTGGATTTAAGTTTGTTTTATAACTATTTAATTTAACTTAATTTAATTAATGGGGATACAAACTCAACGCAGAATGAACACCTGTACTATCAAAGCTTGCCCTCTTTGCTTAGAAATTAAATCATAGCATCAAAATTAATTAATATTGCACTCTTACTTTTTATACATTCACAAGTCATTACATTCTCAATTGTCATAATTACAATACTCCATACATATGTTATCATTATTCTAAATTTAATTATCATCACTCATCCTCTGAACTTAATGAGTATTGTGGGTTTTGATTTATGAAGTCTAAAGCACTTTTGAATAAGAAGAATGCTAATTAATCCACTTTTTAGCATGTATACTTGATTATTTAAGATGGATAATCACTTATAAGTTGCACAACTTATCTATATAATAGATTATGTGATAAAAAAAAGTTAAATATATTTTTGGTTCCTCAAGTTTCGGTAAAATTTAGAATTAGTCATTTTTCAAAATTTTGACCAATTTAATCTTTCATCTTTCAAAGTGCATGAATTTTGTTATTTTAACCAAATTTTGTTAAGTTTATATGACGTTTCAAGCACATTTCATGATAGTATTTGAATTGTTTACACCATTTGACACATTTTCACTTCAATATTAACTCAAATATTATCATAAAATATGTTTTCAATATCAAATAAATTTAATAAAATTTAGTAAAATAACTAAATCTACGTGTTTTTAAAGATTATAGACTAAATTGATATAAAATTTCGAAAAGAGACTACTTTCAAAATTAATTGAGACTTAAAAAAAAAAAACATATTTAACCCTCAAAAAATTATTAGAATGACTCTAGGCATAATATTTAATTATATGGTTTATAATAGACTATGTCTCTGTTTACTTAAAAATAGCATATAAATTACGCTAACATTCTCTCGTATTAAACATTTTTAATCGTTATAACATTCCTCCCAAAAATCATATAATATTTACAAACACTTTTCTTATAAATTTACTTTTTGCACTATGGTCAACAGTTTTGAAACAAACATTACTAAAACAAGTTAATTATTGTCGTATATTTTGAAAACTAATTTAAAATCATGATACTAAATGATGTTGTAGGGTAAGAAAATTGTAGAAAAATAAGGTTACAAATATACAAAATCAAAACAAATATTTAAAAGAGTTAAATAAATGATAACTTAATGTTTTATTTTATTTTAGTTTTTACCTTTACGAATTTTTCTTACAATAAATAAAAAACAGAAAACCTTAAAACAGGAACTCTTTTTTTTTTTTAGTATATATATATATATATATATATATATATATATATATACTATTATTTTGTTGTCCAAATCAAGTAATAATTATTGTCCTTTATTAACTTAATTATTATTTTATTATTTATTATAAATATATATTGGTTAGGTTTTTTTATTAATTTATAAGTTTCATTTCTCTTTCATATAACAACTATATTTATAATAATATATAAGAAGAATTCTCTTCTTTATTTATATTTTAAAATTTTAATTTTTTTTTTAAAATATAATTATTTATTAAATTTTTAAAAATTATCCGTTATTTTCATAAATTTTTTATAAAATCATCTATTTTTGTTTATTTTTTTATTTTATTTATCAACTGTTATTTTTTTAATTTTTTTATATATTATATTTTATTTTTAATAAATATAATTTTATTTTATATATTAACTTAATATAATATCATAAAATGCTTGCGAATAAATGTCACGTTTATGTTTACGCGAGTCTAATTTAAACAATATACCAACTTTACAAAACAAATATAATATATTTAAATTAAATATCACTTTCATGTTTAATCTTTATGTTAAAATATTATGTATATTCTATACTGATTATGAGATAGAATATGCAATTTTTATTTTACTACACCATCCTTATTTTACAAATTAATCAATTATATAAGATAATTATATCTTTTTTAATCATTATCAATACTAAATTTTTTAATCAAATATAAACATTATTCTGTTATAATAAATTTTATAAAAAAAAAAAGATTCATATCTTTATGTTATGACGTATTTTACAAAAGCACGCATATACGTTTATGTGTTGTAATAAAATAACAAAAAGAGCGTGAGCCTTTTTAAATTAAATATAACTTTAAACCAATTAATCACAAATAACTGATAAAAAAACTGAAAAAAAAAATTGAAAAATATATAAAAGATAAGTGATTTTAAATTTCAATTTGAAATAATGAAACAATATAAAATAGTTTGTATTTTGCCGGAATTTAAATCACATTGAAATTGTAAGCGAAGTTGAAGCCTTGACAACAGAGAGAGAAAAAGAAAGAAGAGAGAGAGAGAAAAAAGAAAAATGGGTCTTTGCTTTGGTTGCTTCGGCGCAGACAAGCGCATGAGCAAGGAAGAAGAAAGGTTAGCCTCTGAAGAAGCGCGTGCAAAAGCTGCTGAAGCGGCACAGAAAAGGTTTTACCTTTTTCCATTTCTCAACATCCCTCTTTCTTTAACCCTGTTTCATCTATATTCTGTAATCTTTTAACTGAACCGTTCAATTTCTGGAAAAGGAAAAAGGGTTTTTATTTGTACACCACATGGTATGTTAGACCCTTAATCATTGTACTTTTCTTGATTAAATATGTATCTGCTTTTGATTTCGCTTTTGCTTTATACCTTGCTAATCACACTTTTTGGTGTTTTATTTTATCCCTTCAGATCACTAGTAAACCCCAATTTGAAATATATAAAGAAAAGGGGAATTTTGGTAAGAGAAATTCTAGGGATATACTATCGGTCATACTCCTATTTTTCAAGATCACAGAATCACGTGGATCAAGCGCCTTATTTAATTAACTTGTATAATGAATTCGTAGTTTTCAATAAATTGACTTATAAATAAAAGAGTATTCTATAGTGTTAAAGAATGTGTTATTAGCGTTTCTGTTGTTGTATAGTACTGTGGCCTTAATTTTGTTCATATAGCTCACTGCTTCTTCTTATCCTTGAATGCTATACATTGCTATGTAATGCATTCATATAGAGGCATTATACCAATATCACAATTGTCTGGGAAAATTTAATGTCAATGTGCCTGGGGATTGTTTATTCGTATCACTGTTAAGTACTACTACTACTACTAAACTTTCTGAATACTTTGGAAGTCAATAGAAAATGTATGCAAGGCTTACTGCAGTTAACAAATAGATAATGAATTATAGTATAATTGTAGAGGTGGGGTGAAGCATGATTAATCAACAAAAGACATTATAATGTTGTTATAATGCTCTTTTATGGGTTAGTGATTGCATAAGTAAAGTAACTGCTGACCAATTTGTGCGAGTTAATTGGAATTGCAGACAAGAGCAATTTGAGAAATCTGCAGCAGGACGAGCTGCACGTGCACAGCAACAGGCAATGGCAAAGCAATCTGCAAACCCCAACAAAGGCGAACCAGTTCTAAAGGTTTGGTGATTCAAGATACCACTTATTTTCTTGAGAACTATTAATAGATAGTTTGATACCGCCATTAATCTGCTTAAGTGTTATATAAATCTGGAGATAGGTTCTGTACTCCTATTGTTAATTTGTTGAATTAGTTTTTAATGTCTTTAAAATCGTCATTACCCTTTAATATACTGCTTTCTTGCCTGTGCTTTTTGACTAACAACCCTGAAATAAGTTTGTAGAATACTCATCTTTTTATATCTCAAATCTTTTGGTTCTTCCATTTGTGCATGCAGTGGCAGATGGGTTGAGGTTAGACACTTTGTGGAATCAACTTTTTTTAGGTGTTGTAAGGTGAATGATCCATCTGATGAATTCTTCTTTGCTCTTTTATTTGGTTATGAAAGTAGTTTAGTTTTTAAGTTCTATAAAGGTATAACAACAGATTTTATTTGAAGATAATTAGCATTAACATCTATATGAAAATGCATAGAAAAGTAGGCTTAACATAAACGATAAAACTGAGTTTAGGCATACTTTGGACTAAATCAATTTGGGAAATGGTGGGGTTGTAGCCTATTGTAAACGATAAAACTGTTTTCAGTCTCTTTTCTTGGCTGTAAACAATATTTTGATAAACAGAAATTTAATGTCTACTGTAATGCAGTTCACTGTCCGAAATGTATATCAAGGTGAAAAAGGATTGAGTCGGATATACACCTCAATAAAATATTAATGGTAATATTTTTTATTTTTCTGGAACATTCTGTTCAAGAGCATTGCGTATGTAGTAATAATACATGAGAAAAGTAAACGTATAGCGACTAGAGATGTATTATTTTTATATAGGTTCTGAAATAAATTTCGAAAGTATTTTGAAGGACCAAAAATTTAGACTAGTTTCATTTGGCTCTTCTCAGTCAATATACATTCCAGTTTTTTTTTTTTTTTTTGAGTAAACATATATAGAGATCTGCCATTGAACCACTTGTAATATATTTTGTAACATACATTGTGTTAAAGTAGAGACCACTATCAAGTACCTTTTTACTTATCAGAATGTAAATGTCTCATTAGTCTTTGTTTCTTGTGTTACAGTATTGATGACAGATCCAATCAAAATTCTACCTTCTGCATGTTTCACTTGTACGGAAGATGTAAAGATGTTTACAGCAATAATTGTATCTTAGGTGTAATTTGTTGTTTTCCAGACCAAGAAAAACAGTAGTGTAAATTTGTAAAGAAATCATGGTGAATGGAAACTGGATAAGTTGATATGGCAGTTTGATTTTCTTCCCCTCTATTGTATCAAATTCAGCAACTCAATTTGCTATAACGAATTAGAGAAGTGTGGCCCTTGAAATATTATCTCCAACGTGTATTTTTCGCTAAGATTATCAGTAGAACAAATATATTTGCTTCTACTCTACTATACGTCTTTGGTGACAACTACTAATATTAACAATCTAAGTGTAATTTTATATACGAGCTAGGAGAAAACGAGTTGAATACTTGGTCGGTTATCTGAGAATGTTTTGAAGAGTAAGCAATTATTTCTTAGATTTTATTCTTTGAAGTCAAGTTCTAATTGTCTAACATAACAAAGTAATATCGTATAAAATCATAGAATAGAATGTTACTTAATCCAATCAATTCTTATCATATAGACTATAAACAGTGAGTATTATTTTTCTAAAGTGAGGAATGTATTATACAAATAAGAATGGAGAATTATACCTATCAACTAAAACTTAAGAACTCAATCAGCAGCCAAACTACACGTTAGTGAACTTCGCGTGTGTACATTCTGCTTGAAATTATGCTATAAATTTTTTATCACTTGGGAACCAAACTTCTGTCCTAAACACATCCTCTCAAATATGAAGGACATTGCTTTGGAGCATAACGAAATAAATATATAAAGGAAAATGATATTTCAACAAAAGTATTTGACAATGGTGACGTGACAACGGTTTTTTTAAATTTTTATTATCAAAACGTAAGTTAGCACGTGCGGCGGAAAGAAAGGAAACTGAAATTAAAATGTAAGTTAGAGAGAGAAAGTGAAGAAGAGCGAAAGGGGGAAAGTGAGGGTGCGAGGGTGCGAAGTGAGAAACCATATCGAGAGAGAGAGAGAGGAAGCAAGGTCGTCGGAGTTTCTGGTTTACTAAAAGTGAGATTTTAGAAAGAGAGAGGATGGGAGAAAGCGAGAAACCGACAAAGGGAGAAACAGGAAAGCGAGAAAGATAGAGAGAAAGATGGATAAAGCGAGAACGGGAATGAGAGAGTGAGAGGAGTGAAGCATTGGAGATTAGTGGTGGAAAATAGCAGTCATTGACGCCATTTGGGTGGGTTACCGGAGACAGGTCGTAGAGGAAGTCGTCGACGACAACGAATTCGTCTTCCCGAGCGTACAATTAATATTGTGTTAGGACATTTGTTAAAAGAAAAAGGATATCGGGAGTTAATCGAATTAGTCAATTGTCATTTATGTGAATGTTAGGCAGTGCATGAATGATGGATAAAGGAATTTGTAAATTACTGAATTCATGAATGAATGATCCAAATAGCATATGTAAATGAACTTTACTGAAGTCTGCACTGAACAAACTAAACTTTGCATGTAACTCCCCACTTAGTTATGCGTCACTCCCCACTTATTTTTCGATTTGTTGTTTTGTGGGTTGTGTGTTGTTTGACAAAGCACCCAGTGTAGTTCATGGAGATTGGGTTATGGAGAAGAATTTGTAAGTCATTGAATGAAAGAGCAATGATCCAAATACCATATATAAATGACTTTGACTGAAGTCTGCAATGTCCAAACAAAAACGTAAATGTTACTCCCCACATAGTTATTCGTTACTCCCCACTTAGTTTTGGATTGTTTTATTTGGTTTCTGTTTTGTTCATCAAAGCACCCAGTTTAGTTAATGGAGCATGGTTGATGGAGAAGACTTTGTCAATGATTGAATGAAAGAGCAATGATGCAATTATCGTATATGAACGAACTTTACTCAAGTGTGCATTGTGCAGTCAGAACATTGTGCGTAACTTCCCACATAGTTATTCGTTACTCCCCACTTAGTTTTGGATTGTTTTATTTGGTTTCTGTGTTCTTCATCAAAGCACCCAGTTTAGTTAATGGAGCATGGGTGATGGAGAAGACTTTGTCAATGATTGAATGAAAGAGCAATGATCCAATTACCGTATATGAATGAACTTTACTCAAGTCTGCACTGTATAGTCAGAAAAGTGTGCGTAACTCCCCACATAGTTATTCGTTACTCCCCACTTAGTTTTGGATTGTTTTATTTGGTTTCTGTCTTATTCATGAAAGCACCCAGTTTAGTTAATGGACCATGGGTGATGCAGAAGACTTTGTCAATGATTGAATGAAAGAGCAATGATGCAAATACCATATATGAACGAACTTTACTCAAGTCTGCACTGTGCAATTAGAACATTGTGCGTAACTCCCCACATAGTTATTCGTTACTCCCCACTTAGTTTTGGATTGTTTTATTTGGTTTCTGTCTTATTCATGAAAGCACCCAGTTTAGTTAATGGACCATGGGTGAGGCAGAAGACTTTGTCAATGATTGAATGAAAGAGTAATGATGCAAATACCATATATGAACGAACTTTACTCAAGTCTACACTGTGCAGTTAGAACATTGTGCGTAACTCCCCATACAGTTATTCGTTACTCCCCACTTAGTTTTGGATTGTTTTATTTGGTTTATGTCTTGTTCATCAAAGCACCCAGTTTAGTTAATGGAGCATGGTTGATGGAGAAGACTTTGTCAATGATTGAATGAAAGAGCAATGATGCAATTACCGTATATGAACGAACTTTACTCAAGTCTGCATTGTACAGTCAAAAAATTGTGCGTAACTCTCCACATAATTATTCGTTACTCCCCACTTAGTTTTGGATTGTTTTATTTGGTTTCTGTCTTATTCATGAAACCACCCAGTTTAGTTAATGGACCATGTGTGATGCAGAAGACTTTGTCAATGATTGAATGAAAGAGCAATGATGCAAATACCGTATATGAACGAACTTTACTCAAGTCTGCACTGTGCAGTCAGAACATTGTGCGTAACTCCCCATATAGTTATTCGTTACTCCGCACTTAGTTTTGGATTGTTTTATTTGGTTTGTGTCTTGTTCATCAAAGCACCCAGTTTAGTTAATGGAGCATGGGTGATGGAGAAGACCTTGTCAATGATTGAACGAAAGAGCAATGATGTAATTACCGTATATGAATGAACTTTACTCAAGTCTGCACTGTACAGTCAAAAAATTGTGCGCAACTCCCCACATAGTTATTCTTTACTCCCCACTTAGTTTTGGATTGTTTTATTTGGTTTCTGTCTTGTTCATCAAAGCACCCAGTTTAGTTAATGGAGCATGGGTGATGGAGAAGACATTGCCAATGATTGAATGAAAGAGCAATGATGCAATTACCATATATGAATGAACTTTACTCAAGTCTGCACTGTACAGTCAAAAAATTGTGCGTAACTCCCCACATAGGTATTCCTTACTCCCCAATTAGTTTTGATATCTGTTATTTCGATTTTGTGCTGTTTGACAAAGATCCCAGTTCAGTTCATGGAGCTTGGGTGCATGGAGAAGACTTTGGAAATCATTTAATGAATGAACAATTATCCAAATTGAGTATATAAATGACCTTCACTCCAATCCGCGTTGTACTGCCAAAAATATACATGTAACTCCCCACATATTAATGAGTAAGTCCCCACTTTGGTTACAGTACTGTGCTTTCCCTATACTGAATTTAGACAAGTGCTCCTTTGAATGTCCATTTGATGATAGAAATTACATTTTGAGAGACTAAATGAATGTTCAATGTTCCAAAATGATACACTTGATTGAGTTTAGTGAAAGCTGGAACATTTTAAACATACAGTGTATTGTAGCTCCCCACATACGTTTGCGGTACTCCCCAAAACGATGTTTAACATAGTTTTAGTGAATAAACCACTTGAAGTTTTGATACGACGAACAATAGGGACAATACTAAGCAAATGGTTGCCGCCGACGAAGGAAGGTGGCCACAGAGTTCGCAAAACACTACCAACTCCAAAAGCTTCGTCTTCTGGATGATAGGGATAGTCTACCCAAAAACTGTAACTATCCTCCACTAACGACAGCGAAATGCTTGCCGGAGACACACTTTCAGTGAACCGGAAACTCTGGCAACCTTGCTTCTTCTCTCTCGCTCGAAACGCTTTATCACTTACATTTTGGTAATAAAAATTTTAAAAAACCGCTGCCACGTGCTAACTTATCATTTTCCATATATAAATAAGTAGCTAGTTATATTTAGCTGTAGGTTTCTTCACAAATATTAACCGAGGGTATATTTCTCTCCTCCCATTAGTTGCTGCTCATGGCTCTTGTATAATGCTCTTGTTGAGCTCACTTTTTTCTCAACCACAAAAAGTTTACAATTCTTGTTTCAAGGTTTCAGTCACTCAAATTTTTGCACTGGAACTGAAAGCTTCAGCTCATATGCGGCTTGAAAGCAATCTGCTGCTTGTTGCAATGAACCTTCCATTTTTGAAACTAGTCCAAGGTTAAACCATGCATCATGGTTTGTAGGATCTAATCTCAAAGCATTCATTAAAAAGCTTCTTGCGATTGGGAGTGATTGCATGCCAAGTTTAAGCATTAATTTTGCAGCTGAAATGATACTGGGAATGTGATCTGGTTCTATTGACAATGAGACTGAGAAGGAAGCTAAGGCCTCCTTATGCAATTTTCGAGATTCAAACAACAACCCTGTCATTGTCACATGCAAGTAATTTCAGATTGGTAAATAAAAAAATGTAGAAATATACTGCAGTTCAACAATGAAACTTGTTCCATACCAGTAATATGCCAACTTCTTGGAGAAAAAAAATCTATCAACTGAGCCTTGTCAACACATACTTTTGCATCTAGAAAGGAGCAAAGATCTACATAAATGCTAGCCAAATCTTGCCACACTTCCATTTCCAACTTCTGTTGTTTTAATGCCTGCAAAGAGATGAAAAGTCAAGGCGATAAATTCTTCTCAAGGATTCAGGAGATTACTTAAATACCTACACTAGCAAAAAAACTGTCCCTAGTCATAAGCATTGGATATTGGACCAGAAAAATGAAATATACAAGAGCAACTTCATAGTGTTGTTCCCTTAAACAATACTACACACCTCATGCCTGAATGCCTTAGACTGAAGCCAATGCTCCTTTTGTGATTCAATTACTGCTAGCAAGATTCTGTAGGTTTCTACTGCTTTCTTAGGTTGCTGCTGTGTAATTTGAAGTATAGCTTTCAGTCTCAGTAGTTCTAACTGGTCGATACTTCCAGCCTCATCTAAACCAAAATCAACTATAGTTTCTGCATCCTTAAACCTCTGTTGCGCTGATACTATGAGTGCTAACAACTGCCAACCTCTTTTTGAGCTTCCAGCCATCATGTCAGAGTATATCATTAAATTGTCATATGCTGCATTTAGATTTCTTTGGATTGCATTTTCCAATCCAAGGCTGAGTATCACTTCTGGATCATTATTTCCATTTGAATCCACAGCATCATTTAGAAAGTACAAAGACTCTCTCTGAAGTATAACTCTTTCAGAATCTAGAACAGATACTCTTGCAGCAGCCCCTTTGCAAATACCCAGAAATTTTTGGCCCTCACCCAGAAAATGCTCATTTTGATGCTTGGCTAGATCAATAACTTTCTGTGAAAACTTAATGCCTTCATGAGCATGGTTTGGACATAAAGAACACAGCTTTGCAGCAAACAAAAATGAAGGAAAATAGGGTTTATGCTTAGCTTCAGAACTACCACAAGCTTTCCTCAAAAGGTTCAAGGCTACTTCATTCTGTCCTGCTGCACTGTAACATAGAGCAAGAAAGTGCCACCTCTCTGCCCGATCATAAACCCCTGGAAGAATCTTCTCTACGCTATCTGCCAGTGATTCAAACATTCCAGTAACTGAAAGTGAAAATGTAAGATGATCCATTATTTCAGGGTCCCAATCTATTTCCTGAAGTTCCATCTTTTCTGAGAGTATCAACAGCAAAAGTATGGCTTCTTCAGTACCACTCATAGGTGTTGTTAAACCATTCACTTGCAGCTGAGAGGGTAGGTTTACTTCAGCACCACCATAGAGAAGTGTGGTAGCCAAATCTTTTTGTACCCTGGCCAATCTCCATGGCTCCAAATTCCATGGCTTGATCAGAGCCCTCCGATAAGCAGTGACAGCTTCGTCTAGAAAACTAGCCTTGATCCATAGATTTGGAAGCAACTCCAATGCTTTGTGGAACATTTCCTGCAACTTACAATCTTCACCAATACCCTCAGGCATTCCTTTAGGAAGAGCAGATTCTACTGTGTCCACAATAATTCTGCACTCTTTTGCAGCCTCTGGTAAATAAGAAAGCAGAAGTAATTACTAATTACTAATCAGTGTATTAGTGGCTTCACAGACCAAAAACAAGACACAACCATTCATATTATAATGTCGCACTTATGATGCTTGGATGATGATACTATGGACAATTGTTCAAGATTCTCTGACATATAAGAGCCAAACTTTAAATCAAACAAAACAAAAGAATATGAAGGTGGTGATACCGGTGTATCTTCCAAGTTCTTCTAAGGATTTGGATTTAAGCAAAATTGCCTCTAGAAGCAGGCTTACTGAATGCATTGACATTACATTTGGAAGCACATTATCAACCTTTGACCGTGGTTTTCTTTGCTTGGTTCTTTCGGCTATGGCCCTGATCATTCTCGGGGCCAAAGTCTTTATGTCTATGCCTTCAAAAACTTGAAGGGCAGCATCAAAGTTCCCTCTTTGGTATTCAAGCCTCCCCAGCAAAGCCCGAGCTTCCTTAAATTCACCAAAAAAGGACAAAATTAAAATCAAACAGTGGTCTTAAGTTAGCAGAAAATATTTTCACAACATGCTGGTTTGAAGAATAATTTCACTGAGAATAAAATACTAATTAATACCTCATAGTTTAATGAGAGTGTTTCTTTTAAAGTAGATTCAGCTTCTTCCACTTGCGTCTCATCAAATTTGGATTCCCAATCCCCAGTCCTTGAAGAAAGACCACTTGCAGAGAAATCCCTTGTTGCCAAGGACTCAGGTGACTGTGGTGCCTCTTCAAACTTGAATTGCTCCCCGGAACAAGCACACAACATCTTCCAAAAAGTGTGGTTTTGAAAGTGAACCCAACACAAATCACTTCTTATTGCACACTCTCACAGGGCTCAACACCTTCAACAAACACGGTTCTGTTAAATTGATTAACACGGTTGAAATGGTTGGAGTGAACTATCGTTACTATTGAGACTGATTGTTCCTGTAGAGCTAGAACAGCAATGGTCTTAACTTTAATCAGCAAAATGAAGAATGCCACAGAGTACCCTTTTACCTTGAATTTGGAATTTCACCACTAGTGTCATGAAATGCAAAAACATAATGCTAAGAATGACACGTTCATGCAACTGAAAACAAACCACGTAACTTGTGGGAACACAAGAAAGATAGAGAGAGAGATGATGACAGATTTTTCAAATTCAAAGGCAATGATGGATGTCATAAGAAAGAGAAAAGGAGGAAAAGTTTTCTAGATGAACACGGGTGGACATGTGAGAACTGAGAAAAGAGAGAGAGAGAAACAATAATAGTAAGAACAGTGCCTAGGACTTACCAACCATAGCTCAGATTCCAAAAACCTGAACCTTATCAGTGTTTTACGCCATGAAAGCTACCCTTCTGTCGAACTTTCTGTTTCTATGTTTGGATTATCTGAAACTGGTCCTCATTGGTTAAAAAAACGCACCCCTTTAAAAAATTCAAAACCTTTTGGCCTAAGTAAAGAACAACTCACTCTTGGAGTGTTGAGAATGTTTGGTAATAGGAGCATTCAAATGTTGTTGGTAAATTGCTTGAGTTGGTTTGAAGTTTCAACAATGTTGGTGTATGTGTTCACACTCCACACCACACTTGATGGAGATAGTGGCAGAAGTAGTAGCTTAAGAGTTGGAGCAAGAATTAACGGAAGAAAGTGAAATGAAAGGAAAAGCAAAGGGTGTTGTCGTGGGTTGCCACTATCAACATGTCCCCATACATTGGTGTCCACATTAATGTTGTTTACTTTCCAACCTTTTTGTCAGTCACTGTATCCGAAACATATATTATGATTGGAAAATGTTGTTTTACACACACAAAGAATAAAATAATGGATGTAAAGGATATATAATTTTTTTTTAATGTCAAAATAATAGCACCCATTATATTTTTCTATGCTTCAAATGCCAAATTTTTAAATAATCAATGAAATCTGTTCGAGAGATATACAATCTAATTCACTTTTTATTTTGGTTAGTATCATTTTCAAGTTTTCTAAGGAGCCTTTCGGATATTTGTGGTTAATCTTTTCACACAGAAAATTAAATAATATATAAGAAAAGAAAAATTAAACTTGTATTAAAGTTTTAGATTAAAAATGATGTTATACTATGTATTGTTCCCTCCATATAAGAGATGTTAAAAAAATATAGAGATTAAGAATGTGTTGAATGTATAAGTTTTAAATTAAGAATATATAGGAGTGATGTTGATGGTGATCAAATCGATAACATTTTATACATAAAGAAACCAAGTTAATAATATTTTATGTATAAATGATGAATAGAGAATTTGCTACACATAACCATTAAACTCCTTTATTTAATACCAAGTAAAAGAAGAAAAAAAATAGAAAGAGAGAAGTGTAAGTTTAATGTAATGGTAGAAAACAATAAATGGTTTAAGCTTTTGCATGAATATGTAAATAAGAGGGATAATTATCCTAATTTATTTTTTTATTGTCGTTTTTTAATTTCGTAAAAGTTTTTTGCTTACAACGATTAGATCAAGAAAAAAAAAGAATGATGGGAAGAGGACGGTTGAAGAGTAATTTCATATTTTTCATACATAAAAAGTTAAACTAAATATTTAAATTAAGAGTTTGGTGGATATACATTCAAGTGTAAACAAGTTTCATGTTCATTCCATCATAAATGACAAATAATTATTATTATAAAACTCAACAATTTTTTTGTGTTGACTTTTAGTTGAATGATAGTATACAGTATTCACCATGAATAATTTTTATACATCCACAAATAATTTTCTTACTTCGAAAATAGAAAACCTTTTTCTTTTTGAAAACTGAATGTCACTTTTTGAAATTAACGAGATTAGCGGATAAATTAAGGCACGCCTCTCTTAATTATCGCGCCATGATAAAGATTAATATTATAATGACTTTCTTATCTTATATCAGAGAGTGTTATGTTACTGTCTAATCAAATCATTAAGTGATTTTATAGCATCATGGTTACTTTCTGGACAATAAAAATTTCTTCCATAAACGAACTTCTAAGTTACTATTTTAATTTGATAATTTATTTAGTATAAGAAAATATTATCAAATAAAATCTATATCAATTTCATTGAATCACATGATTTTCCTTTTTCGTAGTATAATTGTTTAAATTTCATATTTACTAAAAAAATATTATTAATGTTATTAATTTTTATTTGTTTAGCATAAAATCAGAATTTGACAGCAACAACATCACCTTTGTAAACTACCAGAGCACTTAAATGGTTATTATGACTGTGGTCGCCATTACATAAGTACGCTTTTATATTTGTTTCTGGACAAAACCCCTTAAATTAAATTAATTTTAACATAGTGGAAAAAGCGTCATGCTATTTTTGTTTTAAGACAAAAAATTAGGAGAAAAACCTTAAACTTCGAATTAAAGATTATCCTAAATGACCTAATTATCGAAACTGATGAAATGCAGATTGAAAACATCATTTTAACAAATAGATTTAAAAAATCAATAATAGAAAATTTACCAAATTTCTCGGCTGAATTTTCTTGAGAAAATGATTGACAAGACGATGATAAAGTGGTGCGTTAATGAGGGGTGTTTGTTTGGTATTTCCTAAAAGAGAAACATTTTATGAACAGTGCGTGACAATATTCAAAAGTTAACAGTTCGGAAAAAGAAGCAATGATGGTTGCCAGAACATTTAAGCGTAGGCACATGGACAAAACCTTCAAACGGAACCCAGCTCAGGTGGCTATCACGTGGAGCTGATTTGGCGGGAATCTACCAAGAGAATCAATGTAAAAAAGTGAGTAACAAATTTTCTATTATAATTTCTTCATATATAACTTATTGAAAGTTTATAAAATATTGATTAAATAAAATGTGAGATTCAATAAAAATATAACAATAAAAAAAGTGTTAAAAGTGTATTATTAATATTTAATAATAATAATAATAATAATAAAAATAAAGCAGCTTGGACTCATGGAGTGGTAGTTTCTTTTGCTTTACCTTTAGTTTTGTCGCTTCTTAATTTTCTGCAGCCGAGATTCCTTCATCAACCAGCGACTTTCTCATACTCACACACACCACATGCTTCTGTCATGTCAACTTCCTTCTCTCTCATCCTTCATACTTTACAGCTTCAACGCATTTTCCAATTTTTCTCAGAAATTAGGGTTTGGAATAACAACTCAAGCCCCCCTTAGATTTACTTACCGGAGTGAAGCTTTTAACTCTGTTTTCTATTAAACAAAAGTATTAAAATTAAAAAAGTTAGCTGGTAAATATAAACAATACATTGATTCCAGCATTATTAATATTGAATGGGTTTATCTTAATAATATCACTATGTGTTAATATCTCTCAGATTAAAATTTGCTAGTTTACTTAATGTTTAACTCGCTATTTCTAAGTCTTTAAATCTATTTAAAGATTCCGTCTTCCAATTGAAATTAAAATAAAGGGGGGAAAACACGGTCTGTAACCCCAGGAACACTCACTTTATTGCATTACAAATTTATAATAACAATAAATAAGCAAGCTAGTTCTCAATCCAGCGAATAGTCATTTGAGTTTTTAATTAAGAACATGCATAAGATATTTTTTGGCATATATATATATATGTCATGTCAAGCTGGCATAGTTTGCAGAAATAATTTTCCTAGCCATTAAGTCGAAAGCGTTGGAGAGAAGAAAAAATAAAGTATAAAATTAATGATCGAATCATGAAATGAACACAATTCCTGATAATAATAATTACATGTCCCGCTCAAAACGCCTCGTCGTCAACCATACTGGCTGCGTAGTGACCCAAATTTCGGCCCTGTAGTTAACCAGAAGAGAAAAAAGGAAGAGAACAAAATTCAGTACCGTATGACTGTTAAGGTACCCCCATTATATTCAAGCTGATTACATAAATGGCAAAGCATGATTGTACCCAGAAAACTTAGTTCCAAATGTAATAGACAGTCTAGACAAATAGATCGAGAAAACTAGTTTGTATCAAACAAGAATGCTCTTATTGGGACAGTTCACATGAATGAAACACCTCAGAAATCCCCCTCATTGAAATTGAGAGAGAGCCTTAGCTCGCTCCAACGTCAGGTCTGAGGAAGGTAACCCGCCCGTTGTTTATTGTAGCAAAAATTATCAAGGTATACCACTCTTAACCAAGTACTTTAAATGGGAAAATAAGACTTAAGATCGTTACATGGCAAGAATACCAACCTCAGATAACAACCGTTGCTTATTAATTAATTGTGTCCTAGCCTTGTTCTGAACTGAATTTGGAGACTTAAACATTCTCTGCAAGAGGGACAATAATGCAGATAAATACACAATGACAAGAAACAAGAAAAAAAAAAGTATATAACAAGTGAGAGTAGTAAACAGACAATCAGTAATCAGTCATAGAAACCAACCTTTTCACCGCTAGACATCCGATGTTCATTGTCATTAAGATATCTTCTCTTTGGTGTGAAATTAAATACATCTTGAAGGAAGTCATTTTCCTAATTTGACAAGGGAGAAATAAGTTAACCAAGGAAATAATAAGCTTTTCAGCAAAACTAAAATGTTAGTGATGAAAATTGACAAGATTAAGCCAACCTGCATATGCTTGATGAATCCTCCCCCTAAAAAGTGCTTGAGAAAGTTCAACTGCAAAAATGTAAGTTAAAGTTTAACACAGAAATGGAAGCTTTTGTCAGAAAAACAGATGAATAAAAAAGATAAAAAGAAAAAACCTGTATCATTTGGGACCATGAAGATGTCTGCAGTGAATCACCACCAATTTTCATAGAAACTTCAGGAGAGTAACCATACTAGTAGCACAAGGTATTAAAGTAAGGTCAGTAAATAAGCATGTGTTCCACATGCAATATATCTTCTATTAAAAGAGGGTGACTTAGTGCACAAGATTCCAAGTAAGCGATGTTTGAGAAGGGTACATGTACACAGCCCTACAACCCCAGAGTCTATTTACAGAATCTGAACACATGATAAGGTAACCAGGCTTTTCTTAGAATATAAATTACAGTTAATTAGAAAGGAAACTCAAGTACCTCAAAAAATTCCACAATATCTCGGAACAAGTTCCTCTGATTATTAAGATCTTTCTTAGCAGAACCTTTTCCACCAGCCTCAACAGAAAGGTTTTTGACTTGATTGACAACCTTCCCTTTCAATCCTTGTAAATGGATGTAACTTTCCTGCAGGTTAATCTCTTCTTGAATCATTTCACTTGCACCCTTAGAATCAGCAGAAAATTTCTCTATAATTCCATTCTCAAAAATTACAGCCAGTGCTTCACCAGCAGCAATACGCATAGGCCGGTCTTCCTTGTCTAGAAGACTTGATAAATAAGATATTGAACTGCATGAACAAAATCAATTATTTGGATCCCAGACAATGAAACAATCCTAAAACATGGTCAGGATTTTAAATATATAATTGAATAAGGAGTTTGGAATTTGAGTTGGATGGAAATGAATTTGGATCTTAAATTTAATCATGTTATGGGAGGCCTTTAAGAATTAGAATCATAACTCATGAAAATTCCTAGAGATACAAAATGATTACTGAGGCCCTTTCCAATTCTCATTGCAATTTTAGATACGTGTTTGAATGTGATAAGAAATTTTTTAACAAAACTGATTCGAGATCAAAACCATGGTTTTGTTGCGCCAGTACAAAAGCAATATTTTCGAGGCGAAGGAAAATCCTGTTGAATATGTATAGATAAAAATATCATCATGCTTAAATATTATGTCATTACTTTAACAATATTTATGTGCCCATATTAATTACCATACATAAAAAAGTGATTTTGATCAACACTATATAAACAAATATTCGTTGTATTAAAATTACGTTCAAATAAACTTCTCGTTATAATCAAATTTGAAAAATAAAGTTTATAAAAATCAATTTTACAAACTGTAAGCCAAACATGGACTTACTCAACATCCTAAAAAATTGTGAATACCACACGCAGAAAATGAAATTAAAATTGTGTCCAACCCAAAAAACAAAAAACCGAAATGCATCTCAGACCTGACTTTTTAAATAATTATCATAGAAGTCAATAATTATATACAATGGATGAAAAAACTTCTACGCTATCAAACTTAGAATTTTAATTCCAAGATGTACACAACGCAAAGATAAAATCTACATTTAGAACCAGATCCAATACTGATAACATCGAAACAAGTATTAAAATTTTAAACAATAAGTTCAATTACATCATCTAAACTGGTCCTTAATACATCTTTAGTTTTAATAATTCTATTAACATTTTCCCTGCCCCCAGTTCGCATGTTATTCCAAGTTCCATGGGAGAAAAATTACAAGTATTCATAATCCTTCACAACAAAATTTCATCCTCCCTGTCCTCACTTAAACTTCCAGTCAACCTTCTGGTATTCAAATCCTACACACCTGCTTCTATGACAAACAGGTTCAAAAAATTTTGGACTGCTAAACTGCATGTCATATATAAAAACGAATGCACACAGAGGCTTTTTGTTCTCTTCCAATAACAAAGAAGAATGAGTCAAGAACTAGGTCACACTATTTAGAAGTCTAGAATGCAGATCTGAAATGAACTCAAGGTTGGTTTTTAGGAGGAAAGTTCCAACTAGTTGCAGTCCCAGGTCAACTGTAGAACTAAGCTAACTAAAGCCATGTAAAGGTGCAAGCTATGCCCTTTTTTCAATACCAAAAACTAGTGCAGGATTAAATGAAAAGGGATACACAGAAACAGGATAGCTTACTTTTGCCAAATTTTAGAATTTAGCTTGAACTCGCTCATTGTAGATAGGAGAAAGGACCAAGCAGATATGACGGCAGTTATTAATGGAGCAGAAGGTTTGACTGCAACTACCTAAACAATAAAATAGCTAAGTAAATTTAAGGTAGAAAAGTTAGGAGCACTAATATAGAAAAAAAGTGCAATAATAATTGAAAATAAAACAACTATTAATAGAGATACATAAAACTTTGGATTAATAAGCAAAATAGAAATACTACTAACAGTATATTTGAAAATAAATGCCTACATTGGAACCTAATCTGGGATGAATCACTCGCCACAGTATGTCCATTGATTTCTCTGTTTCCTCTTGATCATTCCCACCAACAAAAGTGATTATAGCCAAGCATGCCAGCAACTAAAAAAAATGGCATTGAAGAGAGAAGATTCAGAATCAGAGTCTCTGATGACTCATAAGGCAAATTTTGAGTACAGAAGTCTTTCCAAAATATTCAAACACCTACTTACTGTTAAAATTCATGAGAAAGTAAAACATGAGAAAGTGATAGAAAGTTGAAAGTATTGAGAAATCTTTGGTATTTTGATATCTAGCCACTGAGAGCTTGTCCAGAGTTTATATATACTTCTAGAATCAGTTGAAACTGTAATAATACAACTGATTAGAAACAGAAACACAACAGAAAACTGATTTCCGAAAGCCTAATGGGCTTGGTATTTATGGCCCCAATTTACAACAGAGAACAACAGCTACAATAGCAACAAAATAATCCACATCTCGCTAATACTTACTGAAGGAATTCTTGTCAAATCTGATTTAGATGTGAGAAATTCATCAAGAGGACGAGCTGTTTCCTCAAAAATTTCCCTTGCACGATTATCACCACATCCAACAGTCAGAGACAGCAAACCTACAAAATAATCAAATTATATGCTTAATTATATGAATGAATGCAACATTATACATTCATAAGATGATCCAAATCATACCAATGACATGTGATGCCAAAGCTATTTCCTTTGCAGATGCCTTTTTGGATCCCTTTTTTATTGAAGCAAGACATAGATGCAATAAAGTAGCAAATCTGATAGAGGAAAGGGCCTCAAGGTTAGAAACATCATACTTATTGCAATAAATAAACCAATGGGCAAGATATCACATCTCTGTACTGAACACGAATATTTTTTGACATTGCAACCATCCTATTGAAGTATAGGAAATATATATGGGAAACATATAACATTTTTTTCAGATTAATGTAGTTTTCCACATAAACCAGCCAGTTGATGACACAACTATATTAGAAATAATAAGATTTAGGAACACAGCATAAAACACAAAAATGCGAGTGTGTTGAATACATCAGCATCATCACTAGACTGAAACACTGAAATTAGTTGATAGCTTGGTTGTTAATTTGACAAGTCAGAAACACAGAAATTTCTAGACATAAAAGTCTAAAGAAGGAAATCTAAGCACCAAAGAATGATGCTTTTATTTTTAGTATGTGGTCATTCAAAACAGGAAAGAGTTTCTATTCTATATATACACGGAGGAATCTCATACATTGAGTACTTAAGCACTTTCTCAATCAATTTTGTTTTTGGCAAGTAAACAAACGTGGGGTTATTGGAACTCCAATTTCATATTCATTTGTAATTGTTGAAATACTTATTTCTGCTAGTGTAGTCAGTAGGACTTTAGTAGGGAGTTGAGTGTTGAGTTATCTCTAACCATTGTACCTAGCAATCTAGGCCAGTCTCTTAGCTTTCCATCTCCCTATTGTACCAGCTCCTACTCAATATAAATATACGAACATGAGAAGGATCTTTCAAGCCTTTTGAAAATATTTTTCTTTGTTTTAATCTCAAGTTGGTATCAGAGTCAGGTTCGATCCTGAGACCTGTGGGTTATAGGCCCACCACGCTTTCGCTGCACCAATCCTATGAAGATGTATTGCGATAATCAAATTGCTCTCCACATTGCATCAAATCCAATATTTCATGAGAGAACTAAACATATAGAAATTGACTGTCATTTTGTTCGTGAAAAGTTGTTGACAAAAGAAATATGTATTGAGTTTGTTGGATCAAATGACCAACTCGCAGATGTATTCACCAAGTCCTTAAGGGGACCCCAGATAGAGTTTATTTTTTCCAAGCTTGGTACATACAATTTGTATGCTCCAGCTTGAGAGAGAGTGTTGAAATAATTATTTCTGCTAGTGTAGTCAGTAGGACTTTGGTAGGGAGTTGAGTGTTGAGTTATCTCTAATCATTGTACCTAGCGGTCTAGGCCAGTCTCTTAGCTTTCCATCTCCCCATTGTACCAGCTCCCACTCAATATAAATATATGAACATGAGAAGGATCTTTCGAGCCTTCTGAAAATATTTTTCTCTGTTTTAATCTCAAGTGTAATCTACACTAAATACTTTTCACAGCAATTTCTTAAATTCTGCCAACTACATTAAAAATTACTAATGAAAGTGAGCAATGTGGGATGCGAATAGCCAATTGAAAGTGACAATAGCTGCAACCGATAAAGAAACACTGCTGAATCAAATTTCATCTTTCAGAACTAAATTGAGATTGCGGACTTCCCATGTTGACTTTATCCTTTATATGCAATCTCTTAGAAAGTAATATAAGTCTCGGTCAACCTTACAAAATTGACTTGTAAAGTGATATATGCACTTACTTATATACTCTATTTTAGTCATATCTCTAGACATTGTGGGATCTCCAACACAATCAAAATAGAGTGAAACTCAAAGCCAAAGGTATCCTCTTAAGGTTAGTGAGGGCTTGCTAGGTTGGACAAAGCACATGTATCAATTTTCTTTATGTTGCTTTAGCGAGTTGTTACACATACAATGCAATTAGGTAAATAAATGATACAGCAGAAAGAAGTAAATGGTTGAATAACGTAAAACTCGATAGTTGCTTACTTCTTATCCACAAACTGATGCTGCACGTTGCTACTGAATGCCCCAACGATCACCGACAATGCTCTCTCCCTCGTGGAACTCCTTTATTTCCAAAACAAAAGAGAACAAAATTTATATACATGCATTGATAATGTAAAAATCTTTTACACCATAAACCATCATGTGCAGTAAGTTCGTTATATTGAATACTGACTAACTTGTCTGAAAATCATATCAATGACGATTTTCCACTAGTTGAGTTCACTCGTAAACTAAAACTTGTTATAATTTTAGATTTGGAATTTGCAGCTGTAAACCAAGTACCTTTTCTCGTCCAAGGCATCGAGAGCTTGATCGAGAAGAGCGTCTTGATCGAAGTGCACTTCTTCGTTCCCTGAGACGGAGAAGTGATCAGTTCTCGAAGTTGACGACGAACTCACACTACTACTGTCATCGTCGCTATCCAACATTGCAGCATTTTTACGTTGAGAATTACCTACTCATACATAACCAAAACACAGCACAAAAACAACCAGCAACTTCATTCAATTCAAACTCCATCATTCATTCGCCTCGACATCATAATAGCAGCACTTAACATACTCATATTAGTCAGTCAGTTAATCAACTAAGCAATTTCAATTAATGCGCGATGGATCCAATAATTAAGAAGAATAATAAACCCTAGAAAATTAAATATAACAGAATATGATTGTGAGCTCTTACGCTTTCCCATAACGGCAACGGTTCCAACGGTGTTGTGTTGAGTACAGAGCGTTAGAAAGTGTTACGAGATGGAATGGAAATGCGATGGAAAGGTGTGAGGAGGAGGGAATTGAAGGGAACGGAATTGGGAGAGAAGGAGGATGAGAGAAATAGGTAGAATAGTGAATGATGAGCCATGAAAATTCAGAAGAAGAAACAGAAGAGAGAGAGTTTTTGGTTTTATCTGTGATGAAATTTTGATGTGAAGATGAAAAATGAGGAATGGTGTGTGGCGTGGTGTGGTTCTTGCTGTGCTGGGTGGAAGCTTGAAAGGGAATTATTCAAACGGGTGGTGTGGAATATTCCGAATGTGGTGTGCCACATACTCTGTACTGTGGAGTTATTACGTGGCACATCACAAGCCGTTGACATAAATGAACTTTGTCACGCTCTTTTTTCTTTTTTAGAGCTATCTTTTTTAATTATGCACATTTTAGGAAATAAAGGAAGTGAAAAAAAAACGAGTTAAATTAGATGTTGTTTGGGTGGAAAACAATAAATAAGAGAAAGAGAGTAAAATTTATATTTTTAATTCTGTGATTTATTAATAATAATATTTACTAATCTTTACTGAAACTTTCAACTTATATATGAAATCCATATTCACATTCATCCTCAATTTAAAGTAAAATAATCAATTATATTAAATAAGATAATTTACAATAAATCCTATCTCCTTCTTCAACTTTTCCCACTTTATATATAATGTGTTAGTAGTTATTAAAAAAAAGGATAAAAAATGTCAAGACTATTTCACAAAAGTTATGATAAATGACGTAATTTTTAAGTTTTTATTTTAATTTTTGAAGTTAGCATATTATTGCATATTTAATGGATAATAAAATATGCGATAACATTTAAAAAAAAAAATGAGCTGATTTTGGTAACCTTCACGTTAACACATGTTTGTTTATTAACAGAGGGTGAGTTGAATTAATTAATGTAAATATGTTGAATGAGTACAAACTTTTTGTCTGTATTAAGTGCTTATTTTAGATTAGTCTAAAATGGAACCCACAAGGAGTTATTAAAAGAAAGGTTAGGTCGTGATTTGGTATGTGTCTCTGTATGTAATGTCTTGTTGAGAAGAGGGTCATTATTTTCTAAAAAAAAATCAGTGATAAGTAACTATTAATTATATTAATTTTTATTTTTTAAATTGCAAAATTATTTATCAATAATTAATAGTTAATTAATTGCAATATTTCATTAAATATATAAGATGTTAATTGGTCTAATTTATAACATAACATTGCTAATATTAGACAAAATTTTACTATCAACCGTAATCGTTAAGGTATTTTAATAATATTCAATAAATAGTATATGTATTTAAAAAATATAATTTGTTAATGTAATTTAATATTTCTATTATTGTGATAATCTAGAAAAACAATATTTTAAGAGTGATGGTGTTTTAAAATAATGAGATCATATTATTCTGATAATATAATATATAACTATAAATAAAAAATTTATAAAGGGGTTTCATTACTTAAAAATATTTTATCTCTCTAAAAATCTCTTTATTAGTTCTCTACATCTCCTCTTGACTTTGTAATCATCTATTTGAAGATCGGAAACCGCCTGTGTGATCCTCGTAGTGAGATTGTGTGATCCTCGTAGTGAGATCTTCAAGTTCATCTGATCAGTCTCTCAAATTGATTAAATTGAATTTCATCTGATCTTTGGTGTTTTCTAATCATCAAATTAAGATCGCATGTGATTCTGTCGTCTTTTGTTTTATTTTTTGCTGATTAAAGATCATGAGGATATGACCTGATCATTTTGTGGTGTATCTGTTTGTACATAGAGTACCTTGTGACTTAGAGAAGGTCGTGGTTTGACTAGTGTAAATGTTGAATTGGTTTCAATTTCTTAGATTTGATGATGGAATTTAATTGTAGCATGAACTATGTAGCAAATTGGTGTTAATTATGATGTTGACTGTTTGGTTGAATATGTGTAATTGATAATGTGTTTAGGTTCCTTCATGATGGTGTTTTCTGTAAATGGAATTGTGGTATGACTTGGGCAAATTAAGGGGGACTATTTTCCCTGAAGTTTCAGTAGTAAACTCGTTGGACGAGCAATCTCGTTGCTGATCGAAGGGGTAATCTTTGCCGATCGAAAAGATGTGTTTGTTGAGCAAGTTGATCAAAGTTTAAGAAAGACTTTGCTAATTTATTTTGGGAAATGTTGTATTATATAGAGATAAATGTTATTGATATTTGAACCAATGATATGTTTGTGAGAATAGAATATGACTGATTAAAAGAATTTCAAGGGAAATCATAGTATGATGGTGTTTTAGTATATGCCTTAATATAGGAGATGTCTAAGTAGGAAGGTATTCTGAATTATAATAATCCACACTCATCTATAATAGAATGAATTATGTGGTAAGAGTGGTAGGAGTTTGCAGAGTTTATAAACCATCACATGTGTATACTTCCTTAAAATTCTATAGCAAGTGCATCATCCGCATAATCAAGTCTAGAGTCAATTAATTTGAATAAATTGATAGAGTTCTGTGACTTATGCTTCATGAGTATATTGCTTATGTATGATATAGTTTGTTATGAAGATGTTTTAATACATTAACTTACCCTTCTCTTAATTATTGTGTTTGTTTTTTTTTGCAATGATCACCAAATAATGTCAGCATATGACCCTACAAGTAGGTGCGGAGACAAGAGTGACAAAATCCAGTGGTAGAACACAATAATTCAAGATACTAAATGTATCAATCGGTTATTGATGTAATTGTTTATAATACTTTTTATAATTATTTCCTTGGATAACTTTATAAATATATGATACTTTTCATATTTAATTATTTGTTGTGTACTAGGATATGAAATATTTTATTTAGTAGTTATGTTATTAAATGGAATGTTACACATTAATTTTTTTAACATAAATTCTCTCGGTACCTTTAATTTTGATAAAAAAATGTTTTTGTTATGGATTACTATTATTCTAAATATAATGTTTTTAATAATAAAAAAACCATAAAAATTCACGTGATATAATATTAATAAACAAGTGAGGATGATATATATATATATATATATATATATATATATATATATATATATATATATATATATATAAAAACGATAAAATGATTCGAGAAAATAGAAGATTAATGGATATGGATTAAGGTGGGTCAAATTATATTTTATTTATTCTATTATTTTATGAACATGAAACCTAAGAACATATGCTTCAATTCTAGCTACGTACCAATCGATTAGGACGACGTTTCCTTTTGTATGAAGGATTGATTCAAAATTTTAATCAAGTCATTATTTAAATTTAATCTCATATATATCCATAAATAAATAAAATATGGTTAATTCAGCAGTTTAACATAATGTATCAAATACATTATGTTTTCACATTTTTGTTCACTGTCAAATCCATTTTTGGTGCTTGTCTGTGTTGTTGTGCCTTCAAAAAAGGTAAAAACTTGGAAGAGATGAGAAAGCTCTGCAGCTACTGCAATTGGAAGCAGAACTTCTGCTGTATAAAAATACAGAGTCTTTTCATATCATCAATTCATCATTAGGATTTTGAGGCTCACTGAAAGTAAACTTAGCATGTTCCACCAATTCATACATACCAGAAAAAGAAAAGAGAGAGGTTTTATATACTTTAAGCTCTGAAGAGGAGATTAATTCTGTGTTCTATGAACTGTGTTTGCAGAAAAACAAAGAAGAAATTGAACTGAACAGAACAAGGAATATCAAACAAAATTCAATTAATGATTTTCAAATTTTTGGGAAATGCAGGTAATTTTGGCAACCATCACCAGAAAGAATCTGCGACACTTCTTCCAATGTTGTCAAAATCGCAACCTCGTATCGTAAAATCGCACGATTTTACGATTCAACTCGTATAATCGTACGATTCTAGCGATTTAACTCGTAGAATCGTAATATCGTTACGATTCAGCATCAAACATTCAAATCGTGATTTTAATTGGAAAATGAAACGACCCAATTTAAGAGGCTAGACCGAAAACCCCTATATATCATATCGCAACACTTCCACCATTTAACCTAAACCTAAATTTGAGCCACCCAGAACCCTAGCTTCTTGGCCCTGTCTGCGAAACTGCGAATCCTGTGACTTTTTCGCTTTCACTGAAAATGGCAAAAAGAAAAGGGAAGCAATTGAGCAACACTGGAATCATGGCGAAGAGAAGAAGCAAGAGCGTTGAATCCAGTAGCAACGTGGATTTGAGAGAGGAAGCGTGTAGGCAAATTGCTAGGTTTTTCTACATCAATGCCATTCCCTTGGAGGTTGCAAAAGGTGAAGCTTTTCAGAAAATGGTCAACCTTATTGCAGGCCCGGGGTTCAAGCCACCCTCTTATGATGAACTTAGAGGAAAATATTTGAAGCAACAAGTGGCTGAGATCAAGGAATCAATAGAGGCGCATAAAGCTGAATGGAAGAGCACAGGATGCTCTGTCTTGATTGATGATTGGACTAATAGCTATGGGGTCACTATTTGCAATTTCTTTGTTAACAGCCCGAAAGGTACTGTTTTTCTTAAATCTCTTAATGCATCTGAAAACTGCAAAACTGTTGATGGCATTTTTGAAATGATTGATGGCATTGTTGAGGAAGTCGGTGTAGAAAATGTTGTTCAAGTTGTTACTAGGAATGAATCTAAATATAGAGCTGCTGGGAAAATGTTGGTGAGCAAAAGGAGGAGATTTTTTTGGATGCCTTGTGCTATTGATAGCATTAATTTGATGCTGGAGGATTTTGTGAAAAAGTTGCAGATCCATAGAGACACAGTTGCAAATGGGAAGAGAATTACATCTTATATATATTCAAGAAGTTGTCTGGTTTCTTTGTTGCATCATTTTACTAAGGGTAAAGATTTGATTAGACCAGGAGTGACTAAATTTGCCACATGCTATCTAACTCTGAAGTGTCTCTATGATAACAAGGGGGCATTGGAGAAGATGTTTACATCCAAACAATGGAAATCCAGTTTTTTTTCTGGAACAACAGGTGGGAAGCTTGTTCAAAGTCTCGTTATGGATGATAAGTTTTGGAAAAGTGTTGTGATTTGCTTGGTTGGCGCTGGTCCTCTGATCAAGGTGCTTCATTTGGTGAGTTTGGACCAGAAACCAGTCATAGGTTTCATTTATGAGGAAATGAAGAGAGTAAAAGAGAAGATACAGCAAGCCTTTAAATCTGTCAAGAAACGGTAAACTTTTATAGTGTTTCTCTAATTCACTGTTGGTATGAATTTGATTTATTACTTTGTGTATATTCTTTCTCTGTAAACTACTTCTGACGAAAGTGTTTTTTCTCTTTTTAGTTACATGCCTTTATGGAACATCATAGATGAAAGATGGGACGAGGAAACTCTTAGGCCTTTGCATGCTACAGCTTATTATCTTAACCCTCGGTTCCATTATGATCCTAGTTTCGAAGAAGATTTTGATGTTAAACATGGTTTGTACGGGTCTTTAAGCAAGCTGGTAGCAAAGCAAGACTGGTCTAAGGTTGATCATATGCTTGAAGATTTCAAGCATGCTAGAAACTCTCTTGGTAATGAAATAGCAAAGATTGCAATTAAAACCAAAAATCCAGCTGATTGGTGGGATTCATATGGTTCTGAACTTCCCGAGCTCCAACATTTTGCTAAACGAATACTGAGTTTGACAACCAATTCCTTTGGTTGTGTGGATAACCGGAATGCCTTTGATATGGTAAAATTTGTTAGCTTAGCTTCACTTGTAAACCTATCAATGTAGCCATTTATTCATTTGATTTTTATTTGTTTAGGTACACATGAAGAGAAGAAATCATTTGAGGCAACAGACACTGAATGATATTCTGCTAGTGATGTCTAATTCGAAGTTAGCCGAAAGGCACCAAGCTGAAAATGCCGTTGAATATAGCATAGACGATCTTTCTTCTGATGATGAATGGATTACAGAGAGTAATGAAAGCATATCTAACAATGAAGAATCAGAGTTATATGACTTATGCTTGTTTGTTCCAATTGAAGATGATGAAGCAGATTGTAATGATGATAATGGTGCTTATGTAGATGACCTACAGATTGATGATGGTATTGAATTTGATGAAGATGCAGATGTTGATTATGAAGATGAGGCAAGTTACACAACAGATGATGTCACGGATAGAGGTGTGTCGGAAACATTCAATGAACTATTCATGGATTGATGCCTGGTTGGTTAAAGTCCCCGGCATTTTTTCTTTCATAACGAGTAGCATGGTTCTTCAGTTTTACAATTAGTAATAGAAGTTTCAAGTGTTTCTTTTTTTGGTTTTATCTTGTTGGCATTAACCAAGAGTGACTGAAATCTCTTCCTTCAGGACAATAGTGACCAGATTTATCGCGCCACTCAAAAATATGCTCTTTTTCTGTTTTTTCTTTTCTATAAAACTTTGTTGACCGGTGCAAGATTGGAAGCCTTAAAATACCAAATGAATCATATATATTATATACCTATAGACTATCATCCACACATACTAAAATATGAAAATTGTTGGATTGAGCGCATATCACTATAGTTAGGTTCACCAGTTGGATTCTGATATCAATTGAGACTTTAGATACTGATATTAATTATTAGACTGAACGTTTATCATCAGATCAAAAGTTATAATTGATAATCAAAATATAATTCTAGTGTAAGAATCTAAACAATCATGACTCAATTGTCATTGCGTCTACCATCATAACAAAATTAGATTATAGAGATAGATAAAATAGGGTATGGCGAAAGAGGAAATAAAAGCTTAATAAGAATCAACAATGATAGAAAAAATGTGTTTATATATCAATTGTGTGATCTTAATTCTGATATCAATTGTTGAATCAGATGATTACTATCAGATCAAAGATAAGATCAAAGATATAATCGATAATTAAAGTATAACTCTTTATGTTCAAAAATATAACGGTTTAAACATCACGATTCTATCTCCCCTCTAGCACCACAATAACATTAGATGACATAGATGAAGAAAATATGGTTATAAAGTAGCTAAGCATGTGTGGAATGAAAAAAGAGGAAGAAAAAGCAAAGGAAAAACAGCAATGATAGGGAAAGTTTGTGATTGTATTTGAGGTTTACGCACGCGTGCACTCCATATCTAATCACACTGCTCAAATGCTTCATTTGGTTGGTCTCACTTGTGTCAAGTCCCCACCTCCCTACCCTTGTCTCCTTATCTCTTCCAACTTATCCCATTATTTGTACCATCCATTTATGGTTTCACCGTTTTTCTGACGTCAATTTTGGGGAATCATCCACGTCAAATCACCACACTAAAGTCTCCAAAGTTTTAACATATTATTCCTCCTTTTTATTCCACACTATCCCTCACCACATAAATACTAATCTCTCCCTCTATTATCTATTTCTAGGGTTAATATTCTTTAATTCTTCTGTGTGTAAAAAAAGCTACCCTTTATACCTAACTCTATTGGTTACACAACCTTTTACTGTGATCTTTTGCCATTATTTTCTCTCTTTTGAGCTGTGCCAACACAGAAAGAGTTCAATTACAGTTGATTTGAGTTTGAGGTTAACGTTAGATGCGTGCAATTATTTCTTATAGACCACACCAGCTCTCCTTTTTTTTTTTCTTCTCATCAACCATGGACACTTCAAAATAAAACGTAATTTCTTGGTTTAATCATCATCACCACTTTCCAATTGTAAATTTATTTATGTATTTGTTTTTACAAATTTCTTCCCACGTTAGTGGTCAGAGCATATGTAACTATGTGATTTAGATATTCCTTATCTACAATAGTAACTGTTGTTAAAACCATTCTCCATATCTTTTGTGAATATAATTTGAGTTATGGTTGCGTATATAAAATGTTCAAATTGACATGCTATACAAACAAATATAGTTAATCCATATTTTTCATATTAATTAATTACATTAAATTTAAATTCATACGTATATATATATATATATATATATATATATATATATATATATATATATATATATATATATATATATATATATATATGTATGTAGGCACAGATGAAAATCATGAGAAAAAAGTTGCTCCTTGAAGTACTATTCAATTCAGTTTTCCTAAATAATGTCTTGAATTCAACTTTAATAGATAAAAAGTGTGGCTGAAATGAAAAAAATTACTAAGCAAAATCGTGATTTTGCAGCCGCGTCTATAATGTTGGTTGTTGAAAAAATATGTCAGAATATGTGCCTTGACGCTTTTTAGGAAAATGAGGTTTTTGACAAAATTATTTTTACAAAGTTAACAAACTTTTTATAAATAGGATTAAAGTAGATTAATTTTTTTATTTTTTAACTAAAAATAATAATAAAATAGTTATTTTTTATTTTATTTAGTAGTTTCTCAAATTTTGTTCAAATTTTTTTGTTAATGTATCATTTTCCTTTTTTAATGTAATATGGAAGTTATTTATAAATTTGGGTCAAATTAATTATAATTCGTTATACGTTTTATACAAATATTCATTGAATATTCTAAATATTAATTAAACATTATTTTTGTCAAAAATAAAAAACACAACAAAAAAAAAATAATATTATTAGCCATTCAATGTTAAAAGGATAGAAATATTTTTTCCGATGTTAAGTGCCAAAAATGAAAATATAATTATATAAAAACCAAATGACAATCATTACACAATAATGTCTCATTAACAACCAGTTTTAGTATTAAATTGTTAGTCGTTATAATGACCAATTTGGATATAAATTTACAAAAGAAAAAAATTATTAGTTATTAAAATAGTCACTATTATAAATAAAAAAATATAATTAATTTCTAAAATTTAGTTACCAAGATTTTAGCTAGCAAAAGAAATTGGTCACTAAACATTAACTACCAAGTTTTTTATACCAAAGGAATTAATTTCTTAATTAGCCTTTAATTAATCAGTGACTACTTTAGCAATCAATTATAATTTTTCATATTCATAACAGTGACTATTTTAGTGAGTAATAATTTTTTATTTTATAAATTGGTATCTAGAGTCGTTACTGTACTGACTACTAACTTTTGATCACTAAAATTGGTAGTTACTGAAAACTTTTCTTGTAATGAATTAAATAAATGTCAAATAATAATTTAAAAAAATAAAAGTGATTAAATGTGTCTCTTAAAAATGAGTCTGGAAACTAAACATCTAGTAAAGTTAATACAAGTCTTTTAAGTTACTTAATAAATTACAAATATTTTAATAATTTAAAACAAAACGAATATGAGAATAAATATGAGGAATGAGTATTGAGGAGGTATGAGGAAAAAAATGGGATAAATATGCATATATACATCTCATTCTCATACTCAATCCGAAAAATTGATTAAAAGTATTTAGCAATTCAAAATAAGACAAAAATCAAGACGGATACAACTGGAAATGGAATAAGTATGTATATATTCATCTTATTCTCACACTCAATTTAAAAAATTGGAGACTCCTTATCAAAATTGGAAAGGATTTGGATACATTTATCATCCTAAATTATGGGTCACAAATAATATAGAAAAAAAATATTATATCGATTTTTATTTTGTTAAAATACTTACATATTCACCACGTAGGTGCATAAACAACGTAGAATGTCCCAATAAAAATTAATGTAAGAAGGTGCATTATTTAAATTTGAAACATGACGAGTCAAGTTCCTAGCAAAAATTAATTATAAAAGAATTAAAGATTAAATATGTTTTTCGCCTCTAAACTAATAAATATATATATTTATTTCGTCTCTACACTTTTTGAAAGTCATGTAGAGCATCTTTCTTAAAAAATGACACATGAAATGTTTACCATGTGACAAACAAAATTTTACAAAAGACTATAATACAACATCAAGATGTTTGTTAAAAATATTTTTTTACATGACTTTCACATAGTACATGAAATATATATATATATATATATATATATATATATATATATATATATATATATATATATAATTTATAGACTAAACTTAAATTTTTAAAATAGTTAAAAAAAACTATTTAACCCAAAAATTAGTAAATATATTTTTATGAACAATATATATTTACAAGAGAAAACAAATTGGTGGAACTATAGATGACAGGTTTCCAATACATAAAAAGGCTATAAATGAATTATAAACGAAAAGAAGTGTCATTATTTTGTCCACTTAACTTATGCATACATGTAGCTATTTAGAAAAGGTATAGAATGTTGATTTGGATGAGGAGTTGTAGGTGTGGATGTTTGATTGGTTATGGGCAGGCAGAAAATTTAGGTTAGTGAGATAATTTGATTGAAGAAGAAGAAGAAGAAGGCATAGGAAAGGAATAGAATGAAGTACAAATCATGCAAAATGAAAAGTCAAAAGATGTTACACCAAAGTCACATCCAAACCCTATTCTTAACGTATTGAGAGTTTCTTCCCACAAGGAAGTGGAAATTTGGTGGCTATACGCGTGCGAAGAAAAGGAAAAATTATTACACACTTTTCTTTATCCTCTTCCAAATCTATGAAAAAAGGAACAAGACTAGATACCTGCCTCTGTAGGATGAATCAAACATAGATAAAAGTAAAGTGAATGGACTTGTGGTTTTTTAGTGCATCTTAATCATTATGTCTAAAACCCCTTCCAACAATATTTTCACGTTCGTAATAATAATACAATAGAAACACTTTCTCCTCCATCATTTATCTATCTATCTATCTTTTATTCTTCTTCTTCTATTGCTTCTGTTCATAACTATCCAAACACTTCCTTTCATTAAAAGCTTCTTCTTATTGATTCTCATCATCTACAAAAACCTGTCATGTCATTCAAGGATGCGTTTTTCTTCTTTCACAATGAAAACAGACAAGGTGCTATAAAATTTTCTTAATAATAAATGTTGGAAGAAATTCTGAGAGAGATTGTGAGTGCAATTCCTTCGTTAATATTTGAAAGCTAAAAAGTTGGTTTAAAGGGTTTGGAAGAAAGAGTGAAAGAGATTATGGTTCAATTCTTCATACTAACAAAGTACTAACAATTAACATTTGCACATAAAAAAAACAATGAAAAAAGACAAGAGCATAACTTTGAATTTATTTATGTTTGTTCATTTCAATTAAGCTTTTAAAACTATGTATAAATGAATAAATAAAACATAAAATTGTGTTTACAAAGTCAATTTATAAGATTATGTTTCCATCCACTCATATACTATAAATTGGTTTCATCTCTAATCGATGTAAGACTTCCAGTAAAGAAACTTATTTATACATAATTTTCGCTTGTACATATTCATTTCACAATGTTTCAATAAATTGTGAATTCATAATATATATATATATATATATATATATATATATATATATATATATATATATATATATTGTTAAAAATAGTCCAAGTGTGAGTCAAAGTCCCACATTAGATAAAAAAGACAAAGTTAAAAACTATATAAGAATAAAGACCCATAACAACATTGTCTTAAGGTTTTGGGGTTAAAGTGGTGTCAAAGGATATATTATATATTATCTTTTAGACTATGCAATTCAAAATTTCTCATGTTTTTCATGAAGAAAATCATTGTGATGTAAGTTATCTGATTTTGTTTTCATTAATATAAGTAGTAGTTTAATGTTTTACTTCCATGTATTTATTTACATTTTTTTTATAATAAATATAGTTTGTTTATATTTCGTGAAGTGTAATTTTTATCATGTATGATTCCCATTTTTTATTTTTTATTTTATTTATTTTTTTAATAAATTTTGATGTGATGATAAATATTTAATAAACTTTAAAGTGTCAACATAACTTAGATATCAATATTCACAGTTATGTCTTATATGACATTATTTGAAAATTATATAAAATAACAATGAAGCCTAGTTTAATATTAAATTGATATATAATTTTCTTGATTAGCCATTTTAGAGAATATTATGGTATGTATTGATACTTCAATTTGAATCATGTATCCGTGTTCGACACATATCCATATCCGTGTCCAATACTTGAGGATACTTTACTAATACCTATTAATGAAAAATCTAGTCCACAAAGCATTAGTACTTTTATGATGATAAAAATTATAATTTTTTTATCTTTACAACTTTAATATATATATATATATATATATATATAATTTTAATTTGGATTTAAATATTTAAATAGTAGTAATCATGTATTTATAACATTTTTAGCAATTATTGCACACTTTTCAATAGACAATATCATGTGTCATATCCTATTATTTTTATAATAAATATATGGCTTAAATACCTTTTTTGTCCTCATTTTCGTAGTGTTTGTTGCAGATAGTTCTCATTTTGACAGAATATTTAAAATGGTCATCATTTTTATCGAATGTTTAAAATGGTCCTCATTCTCGCAATTCCTGTTTTATTTGGTCCTTTTCTGTGACGTCGTTTAAATCAGTAACAGAGCACTGTACATGTGACACTGTTTGTATTACGTTACATTGGGGTGTGTTATGTGTACTGTACAGGTGTGGTAATTTAGAAACCATGCAGAACATCACAACAATCCAAGCACAAACAAACCCCAAAATAGAATTACGAAAACCCTAACCCACGGACAAACACAACCCAGAAAACCCTAAACTCACCTACCTTTTTGATGATAATTAACTGGAAAATTAAAAAATTAAAATGAAAAGCGCGACTGCAATCCAACGATGAAATGACAAGTATTAGCTGCTTCCTCTGCAAATTTGAGCTCAAGAAAGATGAAGATGAAGAAATCGTCTCCAACGATGAAGAGCGTGACTGCAATCCAACTCAAACCCTAATTGCAAAATTTCCCCCAAATTGAAAAGTTAACGTTAATTAGTCATCTGTACAGTACACGTAACACACCCCAATGCAACGTAATACAAGCAGTGCCACTTGTACAGTGCTCCGTTATTGATTTAAACAACGTTACAAAAAATGACCGAATAAAACACGTATTATGAAAATGAGGACCATTTTAAACATTCGGTCAAAATAAGAACCATTTTAAACATTCTGCCAAAATGAGGATCATCCGCAATAAACACTACGCAAATGAAGACGAAAAAGATATTTAAACCTAAATATATCAAATATACGTCGTATCCGATATACGTATCGTATATATATTACAAACTCGGAATCATTTCTATTAAAGTAGTTTTTCATGGAAGATTTGATATGATCAATATGCATCTAATATAGAATGGCGATAAAATTCTTATAATGGACATAAAAGAGAATGGTTGGTACACAATGATAGAGGATATCGAATATATATTATTTCCAGTTTAATTAATTAAAAAAGTCAATTATAAAATAAAGTGCATAAAATAATAAGACTCGATAGTTCTTTTAAAATAATGTTATATGACCATAAAAAAAAAAACTTTATATGAACAGAAAAATATAAGTTGTCTAAAACAATTTCATGAGTTTATTAACTGTATGATCAATAAAAAAAAAAAAAAAACTTTATCGGGTTAAGAAATCACTATTACCCTTAAAGTGCTTAATGACTATAGACTATTGTAAAAGCTTTTATATCAACTAATAAAAAATATCGTTAGTATTGTTCTGAAATAGTTATTGTGAAATTTAATAAATTTATGATACATAATATTTTGTAGTTAAATGACAATGTGCACTATGATTGCATAAATGATTAATAAATTCATTAGACGCGAGGATTTATGATTAAATGATGTGTATAATTAAGTTTTTTGTTATATTGTATTATATATTGATTAGAAAGTAAAGTGTTATGTTAAAGTTAAAGAAAGAAAGATTTAGTTGTTTGTGGGGGAGGCACGTGCCACATATGGATAAAATGAGAATCATTTAGTTGAACGGAAGTTCCACGCAAAGGAGGAAGCAACTTTTTTGGGATTAATTGGGTGCTCTCAACTCATCTTAACTCAACTCAACAACCATCATTTGGTGACCAATAGATCATAAGGATAGGATTCGAATCCAATGTATGACTCTCTTTTTCTTGACTAGGGGAGCATCACCCCCCACCCCACCCACTTTTTCTTCAAATATATTTTTTTATATTTTTCTATTCTTATTTTCATAAATATTACTATATCTTTTAATTTCTTCTTCAATAAATTATAGTCTAGAGGTAAAATTTAAGTATTATATCTTCAAAAATTATTAGAAGTCCCACATCGACTAGAGATAAGGCCAATTCACAATATATAAATGGGATGCAATCCTTACCTTACAAATTGATTTTGTGGGGTTGAGTTAGACTTAAAACTTCACTTCTAACATGGTATCAAGTCACGTTAGAGCCTATCCTAATGAATTTGGTTGGACATTCTGTTCCGCCTGCTATCGGGCTGCTAACATACCACCCTCAATTTTTTAGTCCCACACACGAGATGCGCGATTGAGGACTAATTTCAATATACTTGTTAGTTTCATTTCACTTAGAAGTCGATGTTAAAAATGATTTAAATATATCTTCTTCTTGCAATCCTCTAAAACATCTTTTAAATATAAAATCAAAGATTCAGATTTCAAACCAAACAATATTTCATGTTCATTGATTAACTTTAATAATATTATCACAATAAATTTAAAGTTAAACAAAACTTAATAATTAAATTAAGATACTTTTCTAAATAAAATAAGATGGGTTATTTAGTATATTAAACCTAATATAAAATATTGTACATAAAGAACTCAATTCTAATAAATTTTAGATGAAAGAATGGTTTTTATTAAACATGTGACGAAAAAATATGTATCTTCTTATAGATTGGGTTAGTGATAATGGTGAATCCTTACGAGACTTTCATGTAACATAGCATCTTGAATTGAGTTAATACTATATTAACAAAATTTATGTCCGTTGACTTTAAAAAACAAAAACAAAAAAATTACCCAACAAATCTTATCACCCAATATTCTTTCTTACATTCATCATTGCCTAAAAATACATGTGTGATTTACATTCCATTTATTATTTGTTTGACACATATGCATTGTATGCGAGCATGACACGTAGGTCATGATGATTTATCATATCACCAACGCAAGTTTGACAACACGAACACAAATTTTGTGATCAAAGTGACTAAACTTTACTATGTGTTTAATTTGCAAGCGGCATCAACATGATAAAGTGATGTGATAATTTAGGTGAAGACAAGCTTGAAAAAGAGAGACTTCACCTATATTGTGTTTTGATGATTTCAAGATGTCAACAATTGATAAATAAAATGTTCATGTATCATATTTATTGGGTGCAATTTCATGGTTGGTGATCTATAATCCAAATAATTAAGAAGATCGTAAAGCATTTTAAAATATTATTTGAGAATTAAAAGTGTTTTAGGAAATGTTTAACGTAGTCACTAATGGTTTGTAAAAAAGATAAAATGGTTAAAATTTAACTTTGCATGTGAAATTAGGTTAAATAATGAATTAATTCGCTCTTTTTATAAAATTTTAAATAATTTACTATTTCATAACTCGATATATTATTTAAAGATTCACATTAACACATATGTATTAACAATTTTGTTGCATGTAACATTAAATGTCTTGTGACGGAATTTAAGTGAATCAAATCACAATCGAATCGTGATACTTAGATTATTATATTCTTAATTAGAAAGAATATATATATATATATATATATATATATATATATATATATATATATATATATGTGTGTGTGTGTGTGTGTGTGTAAAAGTCGGACCTCCAAATACTATTCTTTTTATCTATACTTCCTCCGTTTTTTATCCTGGTTTTTTACATTCCATAAACTGATTTCTGGAGTTCTAAAAGGCATTCAATCTTCCTTCTAATACCTTTTTAGTTTCACCTTAAAAAATCTTCTCATAATCCCTTGAATGTTACCACAATAGAGTGGACCCTAAGCAGGTGGTGACCAATTTTCCTATGGCTTACATTTTCATTATTTTCTTCGTTGATAATCTTCGCATTGCTATGTGTAAAATCCTTACAAAAACCCCTCCACTTATTCTCATCCATCAAAATCTCAAACAAATCCTTCACCCTACAATTAAACCTCTCTATCAAACTGATCGTTTTAAACCCCTTCTTCCCTTCACCCTTCTCATTATTACCATTAATATTAACATTACCACTACTATTAATACTACTAACGCTCTTCTGTAGCACCACTTTCTTCGCTTCAAGGTCATCCTTCAAGCCCACCCTTTTCCATGCCTACTTTTTGCTAGTATATAGATTTAATTTAAATGCTTTGTGATTTAAGTTTAAATTGAGTGTAGGTTTTCACTTGCATTTTTGATAATGTTCTTATATTTTAATGACCTCGAAGGATAACACCAAAAATCATAAACTCCTAAACTTCTATTCTTTGCACCATAAAGTACATCAAAGGATAAGTAGCCACGCACAACGAAGTATGCAAATAGCAGAAAAAGAAAGTATTGAAAGAGCAAAAAACCTAATATGAAAAGAGGAGCACGAAAAGAAAGTAGCAATGGCACGATTACTTGTCACTAGCAAAATCGCATGTAGTGACAAAATCGAAAAAGAGAAACGAAATTAGGGCAAAATCAAAAGCAAAAAATCAAACGCATTAGCAAATGAAATTAAAACGAAATCGAGATTGAAATGCTGAAAGACGAAATAGGGAGATCGAAAGAGAAAAATCGAAAGATGAAATAGTAAGATGAAGTATGAAAACAAAATTGGAAGCAAGGGAGAGCAATATTTATTATCTCAAGCTTCATTACGTAGAAGTTTCCATGAGACAGTGAGGCTGAACGGTAAAGAAGGATGTGCAGCGGTGTTAGAGGATGGTGGAGAGTGGAGAACGATCTTCTCCTCTGAGATACGACCACGCGACAAAGGAAAGCAATATTGCACCTCCTGAGACACTAATGTTTCTAAAACATTAAAAATTACAAAAGAAAATGAAAATGAAAAAATTAATTAAAATTTAAATTATACGGGGGTTCTTTAAAAAACTCTGGTACTTAACTGGGATTTTTAAAACCTCCGATATATTGTATTTCACTAGAGGTTATTATAACCCCAACTAATTAACCCCTTCTAAAATTAAATATTTTTGTAATGATAATAACTAATAATTTTTTGTTATTAAAATTAGTCATTATTTAGAATTTTGTTTGTAGTGCAAGTTTATATTGTTGGAAGATCAAAATCATAAATTATATATTTGTAATTGAGCGTTTAAATAATGAAATTTCAGCAATCCTAAGTTTGATTTTGGTTTTCCATAATAGATCAGACAGATTGAAAATACATTTTGAGAGTATTTCAAATATTTTATGAAATTCAAAAGAAAAATTATACTTTGATTCTTATTTTTTGACTTTTTTTCTTTTATTTTTTGATATGACTTAGTGTGTTATTGATTCTTTAAAAAAAATAATACATTAATAATAACTTACGACAAAAAAAAAGTCAAGAGTTATAATATTATTTGTTTTTTATTCGAAAACCTTATCTCATATCCTCACGTTAACCACAAGAGGTGAGCATTAAATTGATTTAAAATATGATAAGGATAGGGGCCAGCAATTAAATGCATCGGAAAATTGGAACATTTTGAAAATTCAAAACACCAAGATAAGAAGGAACCCTAAAACAAAATATTATTAGACATCATGTCACATTAAAACCACTCAAAATATCCAAACTCGTTATTCTTTAAATAGATAAGATTGAATTTAATACCTAAAATGCAAATTATATTTCCCGACATCAAGTTAACAAATATATTTTTAAATACATAAGATTGTGCATTAAAATTAAAACATTTCAAATAAAAATAGTACAATGCACGTTTTGTAACATCCCGTTTTTCATAGTTTTAAACTATGTAACAAAACATTCAAATTTTAATAGTTCAGAAGCAGATAACGACACAGGCTAGAATGAAACATGATACAGTCATCCTCAAAATAACCATACATACAGCTTATACTAAACACAAGTTTACAAAACACCCTAAGCATCTACTGGAGGAACATGTGACCAGCCCTACAAGAAAACATCCTGGAAACCCAAAATCATCGCCTGTCTGGGAAGGGTATATCTTCGCCTGCACTTTTACCTGCTCACGCCATTCAGTATAGGACGATCATTGCAAGAGTAGAAGACACACAGAACACAAAAGAACTAGAAGGGTAAGCTAACTTGAACAAAGAGCAAATCATACAATTTTATACTAAGACAGAAAACAGACTTCCATTCCACAATCCACTAAATCATCCAATTA
>Ga0214544_1000437_pt1 | contig 75428 bp, 84 predicted proteins | sample CNSS3metaG_FD_160074 | JGI IMG/M metagenome (GOLD analysis project Ga0214544, IMG submission 160074) | Root nodule microbial communities from cowpea collected in UCLA plant growth center, Los Angeles, California, USA - CNSS3 | ecosystem: Host-associated > Plants > Roots > Nodule | place: USA... | reverse complement strand
AAAAGTCCAAAAATGTGTTCAATCCTTCCATATATTGAGGTGTATTTCTAGGCATCTCTATCCAAGATTTGTCCATTGAGAATGAGGTCTGTTCAAGTCAATTAATTGATACATTATTTCAAGACAAGAATAACATACATTACAAAGGAGAATAGGATTGATAAAATCATAACAAAGGTAATGTGATTATGAACATGTGTTGTTTATTAAGACCTAAGGCAGTCTTTCCAAAATCTTTAGTCCTAAAATAAGTGGGTGGTGCATAATGTATAGCTACTGCTAGACTTACTCTTATTATGTATTTAGTGCAAAAACTGTAACAGTCTGCAACTGTTTATGTTCCATGTAGAGCAAGCTACTTGTGTAGCTTTATAATCTTTGTTGTAACAGTCTGCAAATATTTTTTTAATTCATGAACTTACTGATTAAGGCGTTAACTAAAGAGAAAACCATAACATAAATGCATTTGTTTATTGTTCCTGTTAACAATTTAGTGGCAAGGAGGTTTCCTTTAAGATGAACGCATGCATGCCTTCTGTTTCAATTAAATACACCAAAACCATTTAATTTAATCTGAGGTAATTTTCTAAACTGAATGACCACACTGAAAATTCATCAAATACACCAATTATTTAAGTGAAGTACTTGCCTAATGGTTTCCTTAAACCATATATTAGATGTAATTATGTCATAAGTTAGGTAGCTTGGAAACTAAAAAATGGTTGGCTAGTTGATTGAATTGAAAATATTAGTTAATGAAAAAGGATAAAATTATAGAATGTTGTTATTTAAATTTTTGAACTAAAAATAAAATATGTTTTAAATTAATCAGTAATGGAAAAAATGAAAAGTTAAAAAAATGATAATTTTTAAGCTGTCCTATTTTCATAAACTAGTTAGGGTAGCTTATAAACACACAATCTAGATTAATAGAAAGTTATTCCAAATCAAATCAATATATGTTTAGAAGACAAAAATCAAATTTTACCTGATAAGGATACAAATATTTTATTGACATCATATTAATCATTAAAAGAGTATATTATTTTTTCAAAATATGTTAATACAAGAATACCAAAAAAAAATTATGAAATATATAATAGATATGAATTTTTATATATAATCAATTATAAAGAAAAGGCTATTATTACAAATTCCGTCTAATTATTAAAGATGAAATTAAATAAAGTTCATTCCTATGTTTTTTATGTGATTTTTTATGATCTAATCACGAGTTGGAGGAATCATGTCTATAACTAAATTTATTAAATGAAGCCCCAATAACTAAAAGGAAAAAATTTACCTTAAAAAACTGAAAGGAAATCATTAAATAACATTTTGATAAAGTTTTATCTCTTCACCACCAAAAAACACCACTACATGTCTGCGACTTTGCTCTTATTCCAGGTTCAGTAGCAACTATATGTTAGAAAATGCAGGTTTTATCAGAAAACAGAATCCATTACCAAAAAACCTATATGTAAAAAATGAAGTTATGATTTATTTTCAGTATATAATACTTTTATTAATCCAAGACAATACATCTAATAAAGTTTCGCTAAGTTTAAGAAATGAATTTTTTTTTTACTTTTTTGGGATAATTAATATACAATTACCAATCAAGACCTATGAAGTTTAGACAGTGGCCAAAGGATTGATTTTCCATGACATTGTCTTGTATTCACTGGTAAGTTTCACGAGAAAAAAAAGATAAAGATAAAGACCACCAACAAAGAAGAAAACTTCTCGGAAGACATGAATTGGTCAAATTCAAATTCTACATACTAATTGAGAAAGAAAAATCTAAAAAAGCAAACTAAAAGTCATTTTTGACTTACAAATGTACCAAATACCACCCTGAAAAAACAAACAGGGCATCATCGCCATTGAGGTTGAACCCCTCAGTCAAAGAATCCTCTCTATCTATGGTAATCCTTACAAAAACCCCTCCACCTATTCTCATCCACAAAATCTCAAACAAATCCTTCACCCTACAATTAAACCTCTTTATCAAACTGATCATTTTAAACCCCTTCTTCCCTTCACCCTTCTCATTAACATTACCACGCACAATGAAATATGCAAATAGTAGAAACAGAAAATACTGAAAGAGCAAAAAACTTGACAGCAATGGCGCGATTATTTGGCAGTGACAAAATTGAACGCACTCCAATTGCAATGGGTATGGCACGGTTACTTGGTGGTGGCAAAATCGCATGCCAGTGGCAAAATCGCATGCTAGTGACAAAATCGAAAAGAGAAACCAAATTAGGACAAAATCGAAAGAAAAAATCAAATATAGTAACAAATGAAATGAAAACGAAACAGAGATTGAAATGCTGGAAGATGAAATCAGGAGATCGAAAGAGAAAAATCGAAAGACGAAATTGGAAGCAATCGAAAAATCGAAGACGAAGTATGAAAATGAAATTGGAAGCAAGGAGAGCAATCTCCGTTACCTGTAGAAGTTTCATGAGATAGTGAAGAACGATGGTGGAGGATGGTTCCTAAGACCTCTAAACGATCTTCTCCGTTGAAGAACACGACCACGCGACAGATCTTCTCTGCTAAATAGAACACGACCACTCGACGACACCTCCTGAGACGAGACAGTGTTTCTAAAACATTAATTCTTACAAAAGAAAATGAAAATGAACAAATTAATTAAAATTTAAATTTTTTGGGGGTTCTTTAAAAAACCTTTGGTACTTAACTGGGGTTTCTAAAATTAAATATTTTTGTAGTGCATCTCCTATTGAATCACACAAGTGCAAGTCATGGTTCTGTTTCCTTCAAGCAAGCAACGCCAACGATCCCTTTAGGGCCTGCAACCTGAGCCCTCTCCACGCGTGCAACGTATACCTTATGAATGCGCCTGAAACACAACGCAATCCACCAACGCACAAACCACCAAAAACGTGAAGCTAACACTAATTTCCTCATCACCTACACGTTCAACACTTTCTTCATTTTCAAAGGTATAGCTAGGGTTCTTCACGCGTTGCAACCCTTAGTTGCTAGGGTTTCCTTTCATTCTTTTAACTAGGAAGATGGTTCATGTTTTCCTTTCCTTTGTACACGAAAACTTCACGCTTAGTTTCCTTTTGTCTTTCGTTAGGGTTTAGAGCTGCCTTTCTCCTTCTTTATAAAAGACAAGCTCCTTGTTTGTATGAGAGAGCTTTGATGAATATTGTCGCAACCTAAATCGCGACGGGACGACGGACTTAAAAAGAATTTGGTTTAAAAATAAAGATTTGAAGTTACCGCCATAGTTTATTCTGGAAAACTATGGAAAACCATAAACATAAAATAAAGTCTACGAAAACCAAATTTAGGGAAGGTATTAGCACCCTACAACCCCCGTCCAAAGGCGGTACCTTTAATTAAATTTGCAAAAGAGATGTGTTTATTTTATAATATTTATTTTCCCAAATATAAAAAATAAGAAATTATTTAACATACATATTTTTCGATTAAAAAGGACCCGACAAGGATTAACCTTGGTCCTACATATTCTCATTAAAAATGAGAAATCAAGGCTACATAGTTCTTTATAAAACTATTTGAAAATGATTTAGAAAACCTTTTGATTTTTAGGGAGTGAACCTGACAAGGACTTGCCCTACTCCTACGTATCTCCATTCACAATATAGAATCAAGGATCATGTAGTTCTTAATAAAACTTAATTAGAATATTTAATTTTTTAAAGTTGTCTTTTGACATTTTTGAAAACAAGTGCCATGCGACGCGTGCGGCTGGGTTGACACCAAAATCATTTTTTATATTTTGTACTTTTGAAAGGGAGTGTCATGCAACGCGAGCGGTCGATTCAACACCAAAACTGTTCTATGATTTTTATATTTTGAAAAGGAGTGTCATGGGACGCGAGCAGTTGATTAGACACCAAAGCAATTTTTATAATTTTTGTATTTTAAAAAGAAATGTCGTGCAACGCGAATGGTCAATCAGACACTAGAAGAAAAATAAGAAAAATAATTTTAAATTTTTATTTATTCTTATTTTTATCATTTTAAAAATTATTTTAATTTTTATTTCAATTTAAAATATTTTGAGAAAATTATATGATTGAAATGTGAGATTTAATTAAAAAAAAGTAAAATTGGAAATAGAAAATGAGAGTGCATAAGTCAGTATGTGTGGGTGCAATGAGAAAAACTATACACTTGGGAATGAGGTGCATAAAAAGAAATGTGTTGTGCATAAAGTAAACACATCCTAACCTAGAAAATGAAATCAAAAGAGTGGAGTGTGTGCTTAGTGAAACGCAGGTACATGAAGTAAAGAGAAACTAAATAAAAAGGGGTGTGAGGTTATTACATTGGAGAGTGCATGAAGTAAATAAGTAAATGGAACCCAATTTTAAAGTAGGGGTGCACAAATTAAATTATGGAGGTTATGGAGGTGTGTGGAGAAAAAATTAAATCTACTAAAACCTAAGTCATAACAAAACGCAACTTTTGAAACAAACACCCTAAACCTCATCTTCTTCCTTCTACTAACGGCCACCATGCAAACACCAATAAACCGAGACCCACAACCAAGCCACCAGCAGTAACGACAACCACTCTTGGACCCGCTATCACCAATAGCGGCGACAACCACACGGATTCGCCCCTATCCATACGTCGCATCTTCCTCATTGAGCCACCACTATTGTCCACGACTTCGACGGGACTACCAACAACAACAACAACACAGCCCCAAGGTCGTCAAAGATATCACCGTTGTCAATACAACGACTCCTTCTCACATTCATCGCATTATCCAATCAAACACTTAAGGTTCTACCATGGCATACCATTCCCCCTGTCGCGACCTCTACAACAACACTGGCGACCACCACAAACCATTACACTGACACTCTTCTTCCTCCATTTCATTTATTATTAGTTTGCCAAATATATTGTTTGTGTAAAACACATAGAAACCTCTTGTTGATGTTTGATCGGAATGCTTACTGCCATTAATCATACACAATAACGAAATAAACACGAAACATCATTTTGAAATTATGAACCTGATTATGTTCCGATATGCTCCAATCTTGCCTTTGCTCTCACTGTTATCTCTTGGTCTTTAATCACTCATGGTGTTGTATGAATTCATCAACAATATGGTAATATGAAAATGAGTGATTCAAATATGAGAATGTATGGGTGATGCGTGAAATGCTGTTGGATGAATCCTTGGGGAAGAAAGGGAAAGAAGATTAAAAAGGTCTTGATGATGAAACATGAATTTGTGGATGAATCAGTGAAAGTTAACGTTGTCCATGGGTGTTCTAGTGGAGGATGGCAATGGTGATGGATTAAAGTATTGGCGAGGAAGATGATGGTGTCTGCGCAGGTGTAATATGAAAATGAATGTGTCTCCCAAAACTTCATGTACAATGTGAATTAGAAGATGGCATGAGCAACAGTTGGAGGAAGTTGAAACCATGAGAAACTGCTCCTCTAATTTTTAAAATTGTTCCTTATTTTATTTTTAATTTTAATTAATAAAAAACAAAAATTAATAAATAATAATGTTTTTTAATCTAAAACACAAAATCCTTATTTTACTTAACTTTTAAAAACATAAATTAAAGAAATATTTTTTAAATCATATTATTATTATTATTATTATTATTTATTATTTAAGATAATTTATTTTTATCCTTTTTATTTAACATTTATTTTTGGATATTTTTAAAAAATGATTTTATTCATGCAGACGAAATTGGGGCTTGACAAATATATGAGTAGATTTTCCCCATTTTCAAAGCTCACCTTTTAGAGAGGTTTCTCGCCTCTAAGGGTTCTGAAACACCGAGAGTGTTGGTGAGGATCCTTGCGAGAACAAGAGAGGATCGTTATCTCCCTGAGAGATTCGAGTTTCCGCCACATCTTGAGTGCATTTGCTCGTGGATTGTTTGATGTTCCAATGATTGGAGCGAGCATCTAGAGCTTCCACGATGGAACGACTTCATCAATTTTTCATACGAAAATATCAAAAGTGTGATTTTCAAATGGATTACAATTACTATCCACAACAACCATATGTTCCACATAGTTTTCAACAACAATATGTTCCACCATAACAAGTTGAAGTAACCAATGGATCATCCTATGGGGAAGTTATGATACTAATGGATGAAGTTAGAGAGAAATTACATGTCATTGATGAAAGGTTGCGAGGTGATCAACGATGCAAAAATATTGAGCAAGAGTGGTATGGAAATAAGTAAATACTATTTGACATGTTGGAGGATACAAGTAACAACAACTTTGTAGAATTACTCGTTACTACTAATACCACCTTCCAATGTCATCCGAGATTTGTTGAAACTATTGAATTTATAACAAATGCCTCATGATTTAAGTCAGCTAATGAATGAGGTCGTTAGACATGCTACATTGATGAAAATGATATTTGAAATTAAGCAACAATTGGATGGCATGAATAAGACAAATCAACACATGATCAATGAAATGAAAGAGATGATGATTGCTACACATCAAAATTGGCAGAATCAATTGGGACAATTGAATGCTGATGTGCACGAGTACATGAATCAAATGTTAAATCAACTAACACCAAAAGCACGTCATGTTTATATATCTACTGATGGGTATATTGATGCAATCATGGATGCTTATACAAATATGTCTATTGATGGACATTTCAATTTTACTAAAGATGTTGTTAAATCTACGGATGAAGAAATTAAAGAAGCTCACATTGACATGTCTACTGATGGATATGAAATGAGTACATGTGATAATTTTCAAAAGCAAAGTTGTGAGAACAAATGGAGGAATCAAGTGTAGTTGAAGAACTAACGATATTGAAAGATGCATCTAAAGCATCCATTACTATAACGGACTTGGATATGAAATGAGTACATGTCTACTGATGGATATGAAATGAGTACATCTGATAATTTTCAAAAGCAAAGTTGTGAGAACAATACAATGGAGGAACCAAGTGTAGCTGAAGAACTAACGATATTGAAATATGCATTTAAAGCATCTACTACTACAACTGACTTCGTTAATGATAATGCAACAAACTCAACTACTTCAGGTGCAATTTTTTGCTCACGAGATGAGATTATAAGGATTACTAATGATCATGTTAACCATCGTAATACACCTATTAATGATGCAAATAAATTTTTAGTGGTGATCTTTGTTAACTTGGTTGCAGACCAATAAGAAAGGTTGCTAAACAGGAAAAAATGTTAGATTTAAATTTTTTTGAAAACATTATTGATAAAAAAGTGAAATTGCATGCATATTTATTTTCTATTTTTAGCATAAGTAGAAAAAAATTTAAAAAAATTTCAAAAATATATGTTTTTATTTTTAATAAAAATAAAATTAAAAAATTGTACAAGATGACTTGTACTTTGTAAAATTAAAGAAAATAATTTTTGAAATAGGTGTGGAGGAGACGAATCGTAGGTAGGTATTCTCTTTTTTTCTATTTTTTTTTTCAATTTTTGTTTTTATTTTCATTTAAAAAAGGTGTGATTTCTTTTTGAGAAAATTTTGAAAGTAGTAACTTTGTACTTAGGGAAACTCTTAAACAATATTTCTTATAAGGAATCCACCAAAAATATATCATTGTTTTCAATAAAACATTGACATTGAATTTTTAGGATTTGATTCAGAAACTGGGATAATCATAATTATGGAAAAATAAGAGTCTTCTTGATATGAGTGGATTGTTTCTCCGATTTGCTAATTGAGTTGATTTGAAAATTACTTGATTAAATCTTTTGTGGAAGAGTTTTGGCCTTGTGAGTCTTGAGCCTTAATATAAAGGATGGACCACCATGTGTCATTCCTAGTTTTCTTGAGTGACTTGCTCATGTTTTATTTATACTCATATTTAACTTGATTCTTTTGTTTTACATCTTAGGTCAATATGCATGATTTAATATTATTGATGAATTTCTTGTTTTTAGCTACTTGGCCAAATAAGCCACCTGATATTAATCCATTGATAACTCGTTTGAGCCTTAAATTTCTTTTTCTTGTTTTAAGGCTATTGCAAAACCTTAGAAAGAAAAAGACTGTGTTTTTCCTTACCTTAGGAAGGAATAAGAAGTTAATGGATTATATTAGAAATGGTTGAGGAATAAAGTGTGTGTGGGGTGAGTACGTCACCCACAAGTAATAAAAATGGCGAAAAAGGAAATATGATGAAAGTTTTGAAAATGAAATGTAGAAAATTGAAAAATAATTTCTTTCTCAAATATAGCAACTGCTCCTTTGTTCTTTCTATATTTCTTTCAAAAACCCTAAAAATCCTTTTAAGCTTTCCTATCTTTGCCTTGACCCCATTACAACATGTGAAAAGTCCTCATGATCTTTGATTGTAAGTTTTTCGAAAGTTTGTGAATATTAAAGTCTTGTTAAATATCATAAGAGTTTACTTACATGAGTATTTTGAGTGAAAACACAAGTCAAAACACTTGAGTAAATTTTGTAGAGAAAATATACATTTTAAACTTGAGTGGCATCTTTCATATTTGAATTTCATGTAAATTCAAAAGATTAACTCATGCGTGGAAAATAGAAATTTTCTGTTTTAATAAGCATGGCAAACTGATTTCTAGCACATTGATTTGTTTCTAGTTATGTTCATTCCTTTATTCTAGTGTACATATGAAATAAAATAACCCAGAACAATGTTTTGAAATTATTCAATTTTTCCCATAAGTGCAAAAGGATAAATGTAATTTTTTCCAGGAGTGCAAAAGGATAAAAGTGGGGGTGAGTGTAATTTGCTTCATCATAAAATTTCATGAGTGTCAAAAGTTAACACCATTGCATAACTTACCCCCAAAAACACTTAACACCATTGTCACTCAATGGACCTTCACCTTACAGAGTTTGGATATTCTCGTACCTTTCCCGCTTGAAAATAGGCACGTAAAATTCCTAATTGTAGCAATCAGCTACTTTGCCAAATTAATAAATGTTGACCATTGACAACTATTGGAACACAAGTGCAAAAGTTCTTTTGGAAAAATGTGGTATATCAGTATGGTCTACCCTACTAAAGCGTCATAGAGAACGGGTGATGAATGCGTATTTTTGCCCTCATTTGGTATTAAATAATAGAATTTTAATTAATTTGTGTGCTCAAAAGATTAATTTAATTGAAATTACTAATAATTAGGCTATTTGAGCTTGTGTGATAAAAATGTCTTAAAAAATGATTTTAGTTGCATAAATTATCTTTGGATATTCTAATGTTTCTTGATGCAGCTGAAGTTAAGATTAAGCTCATTTAAGGTATGAAATTAAGATTATTCCGAGTTACAGAATAAAGTCAAAATCAATAAATTCTGAAAAGAGAAAAATTAAGAACTAAATACACTCCTAATTTCTACTTATAAACTATTCTTTCTCAAAAAGGGCCACATAAAACCTATTCCTACACCTTTATTTTTCTATATTCACCTTGCTACCACTTAACATCAGTTTAACTAGATCATGCCATGTGGCAATTCTCCACTTTTAAATATGTCCAACCACATCTCGCCACGTGGTCATGATCCACCACTTCAAGTTCTGTCCAATATCAGACTGACACGTCATCATCTCCAGCCTCTCTTCCATCTCTCCCAAACTAGAAACCCTACGCAACATGGAAGCCACCACCGTCCACGCATAACCCATGAACCACCACAACACCTTCAAAATCCATAGAAAACGCTGCAGAACTTGAGCCACATGCAACGATGTTGTTAACCTTCATTTTAACGATGCAAATCATATCACGAGCACTCGTAGTCATCACACTAGCACCGCACTATATCGAAGTCGATGAAGCTCTATAGCAGAACCTATAATGTGAGTTCGTCCTTTACGACAACCTTCAAATCAAAATGCAAACAAAACATCATCAACAACCTTTGAATCACCCTTGAACATGCAAGCACTCTACAACAAAGCGCAACACGAACACGAAAGTCACAGTACCACCATGAAGGCATATATGTTCATGAACCATGCAACATTAAAAGCAAGCACCACATAGAATCCTTAATGAAAGAAGAAACCTAGTTGAGAGAGAAAGAAAGAGTTGCCACATGAGAACCTCTCAATGGACACTCAAATGGTCAAACTTGGTTAAACATTGAAAATCTGGTCAAAATTGCAATGTTGGTCAAATACGCCAAGGCTGAATTGGAATTTTAGGTAAGATTTAGGTGTTGATAATTATTTAGGTATTTTTAGATAAATATCTTCAAGATATTTTAAAACTGATAAAATATGTTAAGTATTTCAAACATATTGCATCAACAAATTAAAAATTTCAGCAAAAGATAAAGTCTAAGTCCAATCAAGTCTTATATATAAAGAAACCAAGGGAGAAGCAAAAAAAAAAAAAGTTCGAAACATTGGAGTTTAATCTACAAACTTCTTCTTTTTAATTGAGAATGTACTTTTGTTAATAGTAAGAACGTCAAAAATTTAATCAAGAATTTACATTGATTAATTTGAAAATCTAAGATAATAATTAATTGAGCATTAATTTTTAGATAACTGATGATGTATCTGTTTTAAAAAACAATGAAATCAATCTATTTTCTTTATCATTGTTTTTATATCTTTTTATCCTTCACCAATTTCATCTCTTTATTGCTAACCCCTTTTATATAGTTTTTATAAGAAATAATTTGTTAGAAAGCAATCTCATGTTCATTGGGAGATGACTTTGGGTTACTTTATCCTTTCTATTTTTTTAACTACTTTCTAAACATTACTGATGTTGTTATAAATAAGTAGCATTAGTTTGATCATGTCAACGATATCGTTATTATTAGGGGACATAGTTAGAATTTTTATCTTTAGCTCTTTTTTATTGTTTTAATTTAAGTTTTGTTTATGAACGGGAGATAGTTAATTGACAACAGCTTTGAGCAATTCTTACAATAACTCGACAAAAATCATCAGGTCTCTTCTATTGAGCACCAACAAACTAATATGGACAAGCCAAAGCTTTAAAAAAATTTATATTGAATGAATTTAAAAATAAGCTTAGACAAGCCAAAGAATTATGGGAAAAAGAAATTATAAGTGTATTGTGAGGTATCATTGTACTCCTTAGTCATTAATGAAGTAGACACCATTTTTACTTTCATACGAGACTAACACTATGATCCTTGTCGAGCTCAGAAAACATCATTACAATGGCAACACTTCAACAAGGCACAAAGCAATAATAATCTTCAAGTTGATCTCGACATGATACATGAGATTTGAGAGGAAGCCCAAGAAACATAGTTGCTACACAACAAGCTGCTTAAAGATATAATACTCAAGTACATGAACACCTCTTTCACAAAAGAGACCTCATATGGCAAAATCTCGGTGAAGCCAAAAAATAAAAGGCACAAGGAAAATTGACACCTAACTAGGATGGCGTAACACCCCGTTAGGATGCTACTAAAATGCTTAGAGTTTCTCATGCATCTGAAAACAAATTTATTTTGTAACTGTAATACCATCGTTAAAAAATAACAAAAATTGAAACTTTCATTTATTCATCCACATTACCTCAAAATTAATATCTAAAAAATCCTCGATTAAACCAAAATATAAATTATTTCCAAAATAACCTTTATATAAAATAAGTCCAAATACCAAATGATTTCCTTCCCAAAGAAATGTCAAAGATCCTCATTATTGTGCATCACTATTGTGCATCCGAATCAACATATGCAATAATATTAACTCTTGTATATTAACAACATATTTATGAATGTCGTAGTCAAAAATACACATGCAAGGTTAAACTAACTTAAACCAAATATAAACCATTAATAAATATTTTGCAATAATAGAAATATCATCTCATCTAAGCCATTACAACCAATCACATGACATCACATAACCAACCACAATGTTTGTTGTCTCACACAACACACACAAAGACCACATGTAGTCTCAACACAAGAGATCCACCATCAAAATCAGCATAACCCTCACACATAGCTTACCATTAAAACTAGCTAACCTCTATAGCCAAACCAACTATTCCTTCCTACTCCCTAGGAGTTTCTGGACATAGTCCACTCCGCATTGCTCCTCCATGAGTTTTATGGGTGAAGTACACAAATGTCATTTTCCATCCTCTCCTTAAAAGATTTTCCAACGAAGTTCACCTCCAATACAATTATGTCTAGTCCATCATTCCCTTATGCTTTGCTAGAGACCACAACCAGAGACCTCAAGGTCAGCTCTTGGAGCCCCCACAACTCTTGTTGAGACACACAATTCTCAACCAAACAATAAAAACACATGCATGTGTTTCATTCAAATAACTCCTACTCTAACTAATCATAATCTCCTCTAACCATCCTGATAAGATTAAAACTTAATCAACACATAAAAATGTCCAAAATACAAAAAAAAACAACTTGTTGTAGTAGCTGAAAAAATCACGAACAAAAAGACTTCCCGAGTCGTGTAGATTCACTACCATTAAGGACTTATCTGTGGTGTATTCCGCAAGCCCCCCAGGATACAACAGGAACTTCTCAAAATTTCTGAGGATCTCAGAACTAGCAAGATAACTCTTAAAAAAAGTAAATAAATAAACCCTGAATAAAAGAAGAGATATAAAAGAGAAAGGAGGTTGAAAGAACGAGAGAGAGTGAATGAGAGTATGAAAGTGTGTGTTTGATGGAGGAGTATAATGCTCTATTTATAGATAGTAGATGGGGGCAAAGATAAGCCAAAATCCAAGGCCTACGAAAGACAATCTAGAGCAAACCAACATTCATGTGGTGTGCGGAAGGGAAACAAACCCAACATTTTAACAAAATGGTAGCAACGCCTGCACCATATCCGCATTTGAAAAAGAAGGGAGAAAATCTTGCGTTTTCTTTGTGCAACGACTTTTGTAATACAAACGGTATTTATATAACAATCCCCCACATACTCCAAAATATAAGAGATGGAAAGAAGAAAAGAAAAAATCCTAAGTCTCACATAGGATGTAATGTATCAAAGCTGGTATAACAAGCTATATGAACCAGTCTTGGATTGGGAAACTTAACACACAGTGTAGTTGGTGTTGCAAGCTATATGAACCAAGGACATTTGATGTGTGTTAGCAGTTCATCAATCACAATACACCCTCACAATTCTTTGTTGTTATTGTTGTGTTGCACTTACTAGGACATGCGTGTACCTGGTGTTCATGAGTCTTTAAAGATCATGCCAAGTTCTCATACAAGGGCCCCACTTGACACTCATATAGGTGATTTCATCAAGCGTATGCTGCAAATCATACACCACCCATAAAGGATATTAAAATCATCAAAACTTTATTTAAACTAAAATTCTTACACCATAGAGAATTTTAATCTCAAAGTTTATCCTCTAAAAAATGCAGTCTCTAGCACTTTCACACACACCATAGAAATGGACATAATTGATTTAATATCAATTTTGTGTTATCAGAACTAACAAGTGACTTATTTTACCCATATGAATCTTATTAATGGGATCTCCAATCACAAAGGTTAGGTTACCATCACTTGTTTGTTTGCAAGTGGCTTAAGACTCATTCCCTTTGATTTGTCTAATATCATGTTTCTTCCCAAGGGTTTAGTTAGAGGATCTGCTAGATTATGTTCTGGCCTCACATAATCAATGGAAATAATTTCACTCTTTAGCGGCAACTTAACCAAATTATGTCTCAATTGTATATGTTTGCTCTTTCCATTGTAGTTCTTGTTTTTAGCTATAGCTATTGCCAATTGGCAATCACAATGCATTGACACAAATGGGGTTGGTTTCATTGCTAGAGGAATGTTTGCTAAGAAGTTTTTCAACCACTCAACCTCACTACTAGCCATTTTGAGAGTAACAAACTCAGATTCCATTGTTGATCTTGCAATAATTGTTTGATGGCTGATCTCCATGAATCGCACCACCCCCAAGTATGAATACATAACCACTAGTGAATTTTGTCTCATCTGAATCAGAGATCCAGTTAGAATCACTGTACCCTTCTAGTACAACGGCAAATCCACTATATTCAATGGCATAATCCATTGGACCTCGTAAGTATCTCATAAGTCTTGCAAGTGCATCCCTATGTTTCTGATTAGGATATTGAGTGTACCTACTCAGTCTACCTACTGCATAAGCAATATCAAGTCTTGAAAAGCTCATTAAGTGTAGTAAGCTCCCAATTATCTGGGCATACTGAGGTTGAGAAATAGCTTCTCCTTTATTTTTCATTAATTTAGAGTTAGCATCATAAGGGGTACTCACTGGTTTGAACTCATAATATCCAAACTTCCTAAGAAGTTTCTCAGTGTATTATTCTTGGGATAGTAATATACTATCTCCCTTCCTTATTATTCTAACACCTAAAATCACATTGGCTTCACCCATGTCTTTCATTTCAAAATTAGATACTAGAAACAATTTAGTTTTAGAAAGTATATCAATGCATGTACCAAATATTAACATGTCATCCACATACAAACATATAATGACACATTCACCATTTTCATGTTTAGAATACACACATTTATCAGCATCATTAGGTAAGAAATCATCACACAGTAAGACACTATATAGTTATTCATGCCACTATTTTGGATTTTTTTTAACCTATACAACGATTTTAAAAGCTTGCATACCTTATTTTCTTGACCAGGGAAAACACACCCCTCATGTTGAGATATAGATTTCCTCCTCTAAATCACCATTTAGAAAATCAATCTTAACATCCATTTGATGTATCACTAGCTTATGGGTAGTTGCTAAGGCTAACAAAACTCGAATTCAGGAAATCCTAGTCACATGGGCAAAGGTGTCAAAGTAATCTATGTTAGGTTTTTGAGTAAAAATTTTTGCTACTAACCTTGCTTTATACTTATCTATGGATCCATCTGGATCATACTTTTCTTAAAGATCCACTTACAACCAATAAGTTATGCTCCTTTAGGCAAATCTACTAAGGTCCAAGTATTATTTTTCTGAATTGATTCAATTTCAGTCCTAATGGCCTTATCCCATTCTTTTGCATAAGGAACACTAGTAGCCTCTAGAAAGCTTGTTGTTATCATTTTCAACTAGATAAGTATAAAAGTCATCTCTAAAAGAAGTTTCCTTCCTTTGTCTTTTACTTCTTCTCAAAAATTCACACATGGCATCACTATTATTATCTATAGATTGTTCAAGTGTTTCACTAACCTTTAAAGGAAATATATGTTCAAAGAACTCAACATTTTGTCTCCGCAATAGTATTATGTTCAATCACGCCAATTTTAAGAACAAGAAACCTATAGGAAACACTATGTTCAACATAGTAAAAACATACAATTAGAGATTTTAGAGCCTATTTTTCTTTTCTTAGGATCATGTAACATTACCTTAGCTAGCCACCCCCACACACTTAGATATTTAAGATTAGGCTGATAACCTCTCTACAACTCATAAGATGTTTTATCAGTTTTCTTATGAGGTATTCTATTTTGTTAAAAACGTGCAGTAGGAAGGGCTTCTTCCCAAAGGTTATCAAGTGCACTAGAACTAATAAGAATGGCATTCATTATTTCCTTGAGAGTTCTATCCTTTCTCTTAGTTACTCCATTAGCCTCAAATGAATATAGTGGGGTTACTTCATCGATGATATCTTCTCTAACACAATATTCATTAAATAAAACATATTCACTACCTCTATATGATCTAATCTGTTTAATTTTCTTATTCAATCGGTTTTCTACTTTTGCCTTATACTTTAAAAACCCATCAAAAAATTCATCATTATGCTTGATTAACTACACTTTGGTGTATCTAGAATAATCATTTATAAAGGTTACAAAATAATTTTTACCACCTCTAGACATAGTCTATTTTAAATTGGCTAGATCAGAATGAATTAACCCTAACAATTCAGATTGATGTTCTACAATATAACAAGTTTTCTTTATTATTTTAGATTCTACAAATATGTCACATTTACCACTTTTTTATCATGCATATTAATTAATTCTAGTTGTTGTAATTTCATAACATACGAAGAATTCACATGTCCTAATCTAGAGTGCCACATATCATACAAGTCAACGATATAAGCAGAAGAAGATTCATTAATAATTTCTGAAATATTGAGTACAAAGAGACCTTGATCAAAATATCCTTTCCCCACGAAAACATTATTATTTGTCATTACAATCTTGTAGATTTGAATGACATTTTAACCCCAACCTTTCTTAGTAAAGCTACAAATATTAGATTAACTCTAATGGAGGGCATGTTTAGCACATCACTCAAGGCCAAAGTCTTCCCAAATGTGAGTTTCAGAAGAACTTTTCATTTTCCTAGGACAGGAGTTGTCTTGGATTCACCAAGATAGACATGTTCTTCTTCATCCCCTACACTCGTATAGCAGGTAAAAACACTTATTTTTGCACATATATGCCTGCTAGCACCAAACTCTACCACCCACTTATTCACATTGGTCATTAGATTTACTTGTGAAATAACCAAAACTATAGTATCTCCCCCTTGGGCTACATTTGTCCTAGGAGGATTGTCGTTTCTTTCTCTACGTCTGCATTGAGGTGCATATGGCCAGACTTCCCACATACGAAGCAATTTCCCTTTTTCTCAAATGTGGGGTTAAATCCTTTGGGACAAGAATTTCGGATATTACTTTTCTTATTGTGATCAGGTTTATTCTCATACCTTTTTGAAGCACGTTTTTCTTCTACAATGTTAGCTTTTGCAAATAATGCTTTGGCCCTTTTAGTAGCACATTCCTACCTATTGGTATCTTTGACTATGATGTGTGTAAAGAGCTCTTGGGGCGATATCTTCTTGTGCTTGTGTTTCAGCTGTTGTTTATAGTTAGTTCAGGATGACGGTAGTTTCTCGATCAGGAGTTCTAAAACAAATTCATCAGGAAGGATTATGTTCTCTACTTTGGTATATTCAAGCAGCTAGTGATATTCGTTGATTTCGATCTTAATGTCCTTATCTTCAATCATCTCCTAGTAGTAGTAGTTTCCTATGATGATCTTTGTCTAACTACATCTTCAGTAGTATATTTGAGGATCAACGAATCCCAAATTTCTTTCCCTTCCTTGTATGAACAATACGCATCGAACAGGTCATTAGACAATGCACTAAGTAGAGTGTGTCGACATACCTTGTTTGCCTGAATCCAGTCTTCAACTTGTTTTGAAGAGATACTAGAGTTGGGTTTTGAAGATGTGAGAGCAGTAACAACTTCATACATGTCTAAAAGGGTAGACACGGGTTCTTGCCAGCGTTGAAAGTTCTGTCCAAAGAATACCTCAATTTTTGTCACATCCGAAAATGGTTTCACAAAGATTGTCTGACCTCCAGAAACAGTATTCGGATTCTTCATAGAGGATGTATTGTTGTTGTTGTTGCTGTTGTCAGCCATAAGTCCTTAAGATTGTTGTAGTAGTTGACAAAATCACAAACAAAAAGACTTCCCAAGGTGTGTAGATTCACTGCCCTTAAGGACTTATCTGTGGTGTATTGCGCAAGCCCCCTAGGATACAATAGGAACTTCTTAGAATTTTCGAGGATCTCAGAACTAGCAAGATAACTCTTAAAAAGAGTAAATAAATAAACCCAGGATAAAAGAAGAGATGTAAGAGAGAAAGGAGGATGAGAGAACAAGAGAGAGTGAATGAGAGTATTGAATTGTGTCTTTGATGGAAGAGTATAGTTCTCTATTTATAGATGATGGATGCGGGCAAAGAGGACCTAAAATCCAGGGCCTACGAAAGGCAATCTAGAGCATACCAAAATTCAAGTGGCGAGGGGAAGGGAAACAAACCAAACGTTTAAAAAAATGGTTTCAACGCCTGCACCATATACGCATCTGAAAAATAAGGGAGAAAATATTGTGTTTTGTTTGTGCAACGACTTTTGCAATACAAGCCTATTTATATAACAACTCATATTCTAACTCATCATCATCATTTCAAACCATCCTGATAAGATTAAAACTTAATCAACACACAAAAATGTCCAAAATACCAAAAAACCAACTTGTTGGTTTTTGTTGGCGCCTAACGCCTCGTGTCTCGTGATAAGTGTAAAAAATAAGTAAATTTTCCATTTGAAATTGACAATTATCATGTATGAAATGGTTTTATTTATGTATAAAACAAACCTCCTTAAGCTTAAGATACATAATAAAGTATTGCGAATTGGAGTTTATGAATTATGTTGAATATAAAGAAAATATTGTTTGAGATTAATCTCTCTTGTGCATAAACCACACATAGGGTAATCTATTTATAATAGAGAGATGTACAACTAAAAAGAGTAACTAAAAATAAATAGAGGAAATAAAAGATATTGTTTGCTATTGTGATTATCAATATCTAACATTATCTTAACAATATCAAACAATATCTAACACTCCCCCTCAAGTTAGAGTATACAAATTGTATGTGCCAAGCTTGTTACAAATTCTAGGCCCCCGTAAAGACTTAGTAAAAATATATGCTAACTGATCACTTGAGTTAACAAACTCAGTCTTGATGTCTCCAAACATCTTTTCCTAAATGAAATGACAATCAATCTCAATGTGTTTGGTCCTCTCGTGAAAGACATGATTACAACTAATATGAAGAGCAGCTTGATTGTCACACACAAGTGTCATTTGAGTTACATCTCCAAATTGTAACTCTCTAAGTAATTGTTTGAGCCAAACAAGTTCACAAGCAGTTGAGACCATAACTCTATATTGTGCTTTTGCACTTCCGTATTGTTTAATGAAAACATGTTTTATAAACACAAAATTGTAGAATTTGCAAATGCAAATAAATAGCCAGAGCAGGTATCATTAGAAGAAATTTCAGAAAGTGGTGTAATCAACAAAAGGCAAAATACAGAGGTAGAGTCAGAGTCTACGTCAGAACATGAATAAATAATAGAGACAACAACTCCTAAAGTCCTAATTAGAAGATCTAGTAAAACAGTTATAGCACCACAAAGGTATTTTCCTTCATTGCATTACTTGTTGTTGACTGATGCTAGTGAGCCAAAGCATTGTTCTGAGGCTAAGCATGGAGATGAATTTATTAAGTGGGAGCTAGTAATGGAAGATGAGATAAATTCTCTTTAGTAGAATAAAACATGGTCTTTAACCAAGCTACCAGAAGGAAATAAGGTTTTGCAAAACAAGTGGGTCTATGGGTTAAAAGAAGAATCAGATGGTAGCAAAAGATATAAGGCTAGAGTCGTAGTGAAAGAGTTCCAACAGTGACAAGGAATTGACTTCACAAAAATTTTCTCTCATGTTCTCAAGATGACTACCAATAAAGTTACCTTAAGTATAGTAGTTGCTAAAAATCTTTGTTTTGAGTAGTTAGATATGAAAACTTCATTCCTACATGGGGATCTTGGGGAAGAAATCTTTATGGCACAACCAAAAGGTTTTGAAGTACAAGGCAAAGAGAATCTTGTATGCAAGCTTCATAAAAGTTTGCATGGATTGAAACAAGCACCGAGAAAATGGTACAAGAAGTTTAATGAGTTTATGAGAAACTCAAGATTTCACAGATATGAAGAAGATCATTATTGTTACGTGAAGAAATATGTTGACAGTTATATCATTCATACCTTGTATGTAGAGATGTCAAAATGGGTTTCAACCCGTGAGCTAACTCGGCTCACCACGAGTTTGAGCTGGGTTAGGTTGAAAAAAATTCAATTTTTTCAAAAGTGGATTGAACTCAACCCAGCTCACTTAACCCACTAGTTAAACGGGTTCGAGTCGGGTTGAAGGAGGGTTAACCCACTTAACCAACCAACATTTTTTTACAATTTTTTAATAATTATTTACTACTCCTAATTATATAGGTTCACAATTTCATATTTTTAAATGCTAGAATGTTGCTCAATAACATTTGAATAGTTTTAATGTTTAATCAATTTGATTCTCAAGTTATATACGTTGATACTTTAATCTTTAACTATAATTTTTATAGGAAATTACTCAAGCAACCGTCTTATAAACAAATTTTTCTAAATTAGCATGACAAAAATGTGTAGTCTTTTTAGTTATATTTTGTTGAATAACATGACAGAAAATGTGTAATATTAGCCATGTTTTCTTAGATTATATGGATACTTTCTTGGAAACAATTAATCATATATTTATGGTGAGCATGATGAAGACATTGACTCTTAATTTTATTATGATTGTCATCTCATGGGTTGCTTAAAAAATTATTTAAATATTTGAATTCTTAAAAGTAATAAATATTTTTTTATGTAGGTTGGTGAGCCAACCCACTTAATCCACCAACCAGTGGTGGGTTGAGCCGGGTTGCAAAATTGCTGGTTCACCATAAAGTGAGTCGGGTCGGGTTCATTAATTTTCAACCTAGCTCGTGATGACACGAGTTGGCTCACTTTGACATTATACTTGTATGTTGATGACATGTTGATTGTTGGTGCTAATATGACAGAAATTGATAGATTGAAGAAACAATTGTCAGAAAATTTTGAAATAAAGGATCTTAGTCTAGCCAAGCAAATTCTTGGTATGAGAATCTCCAAGGATAGAATTGAAGGTATTATGAACTTATCTAAGGAAAAATATATAAAAAAATTGCTTCACAGGTTTAATGTTGGAAATGCCAAAACCAAGAATACACCTTTGGGAACTCACTTAACATTTTCAAAAAGGCAATCTTCTCAAATAGAGGAAAAAGAAAGTCACATGTTTAAAGGGCCATATGCATCTATAGTAGGGAGCTTGATGTATACTATGGTTTGCACCAAACTGACATAGCACATGTAGTGGAAGTTGTGAGTAGGTTTCTATTAAATGCCAAAAAGGAGCATTGGGAAGGCGTGAAGTGGATATTGAGATATTTGAAGGGCACTTCAAAGATGCGTTTGTCTTTTAGAAGGAGTAATCTCACTTTACAGGGCTTTTCTGATGCAGATTTGGGAGGTGATTTGGATGCTACAAAGAGCACACCAGGTTACATTTTTACGTTGGGTGGTACAACTATCAATTGGAAGTTCAAACTTCAAGGAAGAGTCTCCCTCTTAACCATTGAAGTTGAGTATGTAGTTATCTCAGAAGCAACAAACAAGATGATATGGTTGAAGAATCTTCTAAAAGAATTAGGAAAACAACAAGATGACTCACCGTTGTTTAGTGACATTCAAAGTGCTATTTGTCTTGCTAAAAATCCAATTCTTCATTCCAGATGCAAGTACATTGAATTGAAGTATTCTCATAAAATAGGGTAGAGTTGTTCAATATATTATTCTGAGAATACAATTCCTATATACAAGGCCATAATCCTATTTTAGGAAGTTTAATAATAGCACCTAGAAAATCAAATCCCTATGATTTAGGGATACCATCATACACTGCAATTATAATCTTCTAAATAAGGAAATAATAAAACACAAATCCTGACAGAATTAATACAAATAATGAAACAGATTTTAACGCTCCCCCTCAAACTGGTGAATAAGTATTTTCCATTCTCAGCTTGGAAACAATACAATCAAAGTTGTTGTTTTTCAGCCCTTTTGTTAGAATATCTGCAAGGTTATCTTGTGAGGAGACATATGGAGTGTAAATCAGACCATTGTCTAATTTTTCTTTGATAAAATGTATGTCAACCTCAATATGTTTGGTTTTGTCATGCTGTACTGGATTATGAGTTATGCTAATAGCATATTTGTTATCACAATGAAGTTTCATTGGTTCATCCAATTTTATCCTTAAGTCTTCCAATATTATCTTCAGCCAGAGTAGTTAACATATCCCTTGTGTCATTGCCCTGAACTCTGCTTCAGCACTAGATCTGGCTACCATGTTTTTTTTTTTACTTTTCCAAGTCACAAGATTCCCTCCAAGGAAACTACAATATCCCGTAGTTGACCTTCTATCCACAATTGACCCTACATAGTTTGCATCTGTATATGCTTCCAGACTTACATTCCCATTTCGTTTAAACAAAATTCCCCTGCCTGCCCTTCAAATATTGCACAATTCTTAATGCAACTTGTAAGTGAACCTCCTTCGGTTGGTGCATGAATTGGCTAACTAGACTCATAACGAATGCAACATTGTGAGATAAATATATTAGTCTACCAACTAGCCTTTGATACATTTCCTTGCCCATTACAATATCTTCTTCGACACTTCCCAATCTCAGGTTTCGGTCAATTGGTGTACTTACAGGCTTGCATGTTGTCTTACCAGTTTCTTTTAACAAATCAGTGATGTATTTTTGTTGAGATATGAATATTCCTTTTTAGAATGGGCCATTTCAATTCCCAAAAAATACTTCAATTTTCCCAAGGTCTTAATTTCAAAGTTCCTGGCCAGATGTTGGCCTAACCGTTGTTGGTCCTCCTCATCATCACATGTCACTATAATATCATCTATATAAAATAGTATATAAAACAGTAACATTGTTACTCCCCTTGACTTAGAGTGTTTAATGAATAGAGTGTGGTCTCTTTGACTTTGTTTAAAGCCTAGACCTATCATAACTTTAGTAAACCTTCCAAACCATGCTCGTGGTGATTGTAAACAGTGTTGGTAGTTGTTTTTCCACCAAATCCAGGGGGCAATTCCATGTAAATCTCCTCTTCAATTTCTTCATGAAGGAAGGCATTTTTAACATCAAATTGTTGCAAGTTCCAATCATAATTAGCTGCTAGGGATAATATCATCCTAACTGTATTCATTTTTGCAACTAGAGCAAATGTTTCCATGTAATCCACTCCATAGGTTTGAGTGAATCCTTTAGCTACTAACCTTGCTTTGTACCTCTCAATGGATCCATCAGCCTTGTATTTTATAGTATATACCCACTTGCACCCTACTGGTTTTTTCCCATTTGGGAGAGCAACCACATCCCAGGTATTATTCTTCTCTAATACTTCCATTTCGGCATCTATGGCTTGTTTCCATTTTTTATCACTCAATGCCTTAGATAAAGAGGCAGATGTGGTTGTAGTGTTTAAGCTTGTGAGGAAGGCTTTATGGGTAGGTGAGAAGTTTTTAAAGGATAGGTAATTGGTTAGAGGGTATAATGACATGGTGGTACATTTCCTAGTCTCTTTCCTAAGGGCAATTGGAATATCTAGGTTCTCATAAAGTGGTGTTGAACCGGATTCAGGTTCTTGTACATTTGGAAAATCAAAAGTGGATTCAGTGTATATTAAAGGATTAGGGGTAGTTACCTCAAGTAGTGTTGGGTTGGATTGTTGGACATGAACAGATTCTGAAATGGCCTTTGTCTTCCTTGTATAAACCAATTTTTCCCAAATCTTACATCAGCCCCATCTTGAGTGGATTTAGTGGGTTCCTTCTCTGTTACACTTTTAGTCTCATTTCTGGTCCGAACCTTAAGTTAGGGAGCATAAGGAGTTCATCTTCATTTCTTGCAGTCTCCCCCTGAAGATGAGCTTGGTTGAAGTAACTTTGGTGTTTAAAAAAAGTGACATCTCTTGACACAACGAATTTTTGAGATGAAGGGTGATAGCATTTATATCCCTTTTGTGTGGATGAGTATCCTATGAAAACACATTTTAAGACTCTAGGATCAAGTTTACCTCTATCACCACTATGGGCATGGACAAAAGAGACACGCCCAAATATTCTTGGAACAAGGTGGTTAGAAGTGGACACATTAGGATAAAAAGAGGACAGAACCTCCATAGGGCTTTTGGAAGCTAGAATACTAGAAGGTAGTCTATTAATTAGATAACATGCAGTGAGAATAGCCTCCTCCCAAAACCTTTTAGGAACCATATGTTGAAAAAGAAGAGCCTGAGTTTGGTCTAGAATGTGCCCATTTTTCCTCTCAGCAATCCCATTTTGTTGAGTGTTTTAACACAAGATGACTCATGAATGATACCTTCTCTTTGAAAAAAGGAAATAAGCCCATGATTAAAGTAATCTTTGGCATTATCGGATCTAATCCTCTTAATGCTAATACCAAACTTATTTTTTATCATGGAGAAAAAACGCTCAACCACATGGCTGACTTCAGATTTTTGTTTTAGTAAGAAAACTCATGTGACACGAGTATAATCATCTATAAAGGTAAGAAACCAACGGGTACCATAAATATTTGGAACAGTTGAGGGATCTCACACATCAGTATGAATTGAATAGAAGGGAAAAATGATCGTATTATTACTAATTGGAAAAAGGAACATGTTTGTGCTTAGCAAGTTCACACACTTCACAATTGAGACTTGCCACATCTAATTTGCTAAAAAGGGAAGGGAATAACATTTTTATGACCCTAAAGGAAGGATGTCCAAGGCGACAATTGTAACATCCCGCCAGGATATTACGAATTTAATAAAATAAAATAGAGATAATACGTCAACATCATTTATTAAAAACTCATTTAATAAAAATACCTCGTTTTCCAAAACACGGGAAATGTAAAACTTCATTAAATTACCAATAAGTCCATAAATACAAAACTGTGATTTTAGTCAAATAGGCCATAAGCCTTTACATCATATTTCAAAATAGGATAATAAAACGTGAACATAAAAGTTCCCCTAAACATCCCCTCTCCACAGCTAAGCCTCACCAGCTCCACCTGCATCATCACATGCTCACGTGTACCGCGTACACGATCATCGCCAAACACAAACAGATAGGGTGAGCTAACAGTTAAAACACACAAAAATATACCAAACATACATATACATGTAAACCCAATACAAATAATGCAACAATAGTACGAACTCTTTCTTTATACTGCATGGCCACAACCATATAGAATATCCTTACTTTTCCCACAGAACCTTACTCCATTTCCATCACATGGCCACCACCATGTATACCGATGCACTTAGTGGAAGACTCGTTACCTTCCCTCCACATGGCCATCATTATGTTTATTAAGTACATCAGGGAACCTCGTTCCATTTCTTTCACATGGCCACAACCATATTAGCAGTGTTCTACATCTTCTAGTAGTATCTCAAGGTGTCTTGCTGCCACACCTATCGGCCACAACCGATAGAGCACGTGCAGAAACCATGCTATGGATCACACACCGTAACGCCAGGTGGAGTTCCCAATTACGGACATAGTCCGTAACGTCCCAGGACTACCAAACTCGTCAGCAACCACTAAGGAGGCCAATCCATCTGGACCCATCCGTACTGGCCACAACCAGCACATTCACACCGGCACACTCGCCAACCCGAGCCACAACTCAAGGTTCCTCGTGTTCATCCGCTATCCCGAGCCACAACTCAAGGGAAGTCATTCCGGGCCACAACCCATAGAATGCCACGTGCTTAACCCCTATCCCGAGCCACAACTCAAGGATACGTTCCGAGCCACAACCCATGGAACACCAGCAAGCCCACCAAGAAGATATTTTAAAAGCCCTGCAGAACACCTCTCACAAGTTTCATCTCATCTTATAAACACAACGGGTACATCTTCTTTAAACATACCTCTTCACCCTTGCTTGCTTAAATTAAGAGCCTTTGTTTAACCACTCCAACCCACCTCTCTTAAGCTAGGCCCCCAACCTGTGCAAGCCTCCAGCACCACTGCAGCCTACGTATTCTCGCTTAAGCGAGCTCATGCTCGCTTGGGCGAGACCCTCGTTCGCCTAGAAGAGAAATGCCTCGTCTAGGCGACGAGTCCCACAAAAAACACAAACCTTCCCTCGCAATCTCGCTTAGGCGAGAGGGTCTCGCTTGGGCGAGATGTACTCCCGCTCAAAACAACAATCAACCTCGCCTGCGCGAGTTGTTCAATCAAAACGCACAATTGCATACGATTTCTGACTCGCCTGAGCGAGAATTGTAGGTTTTGACGCTGATTCACGCACACACACCCTCCCAAATTTCGTCCTCCCTCTAAAGCTCTCAGAAAACAGCCTTCCAAAACCCTGGGAATATGATTAAATTAACTAAAGTTTAAGCCAAAAAGAGTTAAATTTGACTCACCAAGGTTTGAACCCATGACCTTTCCCATGCCAAATCAAAGCTAAACCACCAGACCAACTTATGTTTCTTGCTAACACACACAGTTCAAGCATTATCTCATACAAAAATGTGGCCGAACATACCATTAAAACAATAATAACAAAAATACACATAATTGGGATGCATAGGACTCGAACCCAAGTCCTCTCACATAAACCAAGTACTTTCAACCACTTGAGCTAGTACTTTTCCACATTATACATTACAAAATTTAATGTCATAAATGCACAACCTACCCGCATTTATTAATTAATTAATTATTTAATTAATTAAATTTCGCGGATCTTACAACAATGATGTAGGAAGACCTTCTCCCTGTTGGTCTTTGTTGAATCAGAGAAAAAAAGGTGTTATTTTCCGAGTCTGGGGGCAGATTTGGATGGTCCAAGTAATACAAGCCATTCCATTCTGTAGCATGTCCAATCATCCTCCCCGAGTACTTGTTTTGTAGAATACAAGCATTGTCATAAAAGATAACATTACATGAGAGATCGTGTATGAGCTTTTTTATGGAAATCAAACTAATAGACAATTTAGGAATATAAAGGATAAGGGTTATGAATAGGCTTATTTGGACTTCTCCTTGACCTGTTGCAGTCATCAGTGAGCCATCAGCTGTGGATATTTTCTTGTTGCTAGGGCAAGGGGTGTAAGAAGGGAAATGTTTAGGTTGGGGTGTCATGTGGTTGGTAGCCCCAAAATCTAGTATCCAATATAGGTTATAGTTTTTATTTGAGGCATTAAGTCCAAAAGAAGGAAACTTTCAAACGTACCTGAATGTGCTAGAGAACAACTACCTGGAGACTTATCCAACTTGTTGAGGAATGATCTCATCTGCTCTACTTCATCCTTGTTAAGGTGAATCACTCCTCTTTTGTTGTCTTCATTTGTTGCAGCCCTATGTGTGCTTGTCCTCCCTTTCTAGTGTTGTCTCCTTTTTTCCCCCACTCCTTGTCACGATTTTGGGATCCCCAATCTCTACTAGGTGGCTTTCCATGCAGCTTCCAACATTTATCATGAGTGTGGCGAGGCTTGTTACAAAAGGTACATCGTACTCCTTCACTTTTCTTCTCCATATTGGTTATTCCCCCTTTTTTTTGGTCGGCCATCATGACTGATCCGGAAGCTACCATGGCTCAATTTTTCATGGTTGGGGTTTCTAACATTATTCCCCTTCTGCTTTCTTCACTTCTGACCATAACTACTATCTCATTAATTCCTGAAATTTTTTCTTTTCCAAGGATTTAGACTCTCACTTGATCAAAATCATAATTAAGCTCCACTAGGAAATCATAGGCTCGATCTTGCTCAATATACCCTTTGAGCATTGCTGAATCATCTGGGCACTTTGCTTTTATGACCCTGTAATGGTCTAATTCCATCCATAGTGATTTGAGTTGATTGGCATACTCTATAACAGTCTTGTTTCCCTATTTGGCAGCGATAGTCTTCAGCTTCACATCATATATTTGAGCAGCATCTTTAGCTTTGGAGTATGTCTGTTCCATGGCATTCCAGATCTCCTTTGGCAGCTTATAATTGTGAGATATGGTTCTCTATTTTTCTATATAAGAGACCCTTTGTAAAGCTTGAGATACACAAAAAATAAAAATACTTCATAATGTAGCTGTGGACGTAGGCATACACATTATACGCCAAACCACGTTAAATTCTTCGTGTCATTTATTTTTTTCTCCTTTATTCTTTACTTTATTGCCATTTTTCCTAACACTCACATATGCTTTTAATGCCAAAACATAAAAAATAAATCCACCCCACCAAGGTCATATGCTATGCTACCCAAGATTTGGTCCACCTCCAATTCTTTTGAGCTCAATGAAAGGCCGAGCTCATGACTTGCTTTTTCCAGCTCGGTCTTCTCTCTCTTCCATTTCTCACCCTTCCTTTCCCATTCTTTATTTTTCTTCTATTCCTCCCCTCTCAACCTCTCCAACTCGACAATTTGGCCTGTCATTTGCGCTTTGGAGATCGCATGCCCTTTCCGGTGATGCACTATTGTCGTACAACGGGCCATCATTATCTTAACTGATTTGAAGCACCCGTCAGGACTCCAAAGGAACAACAACTAGGTTGGCCTCAATTTATTTCTTTTTCTAAGGATTCTTTAGAAGAACAAGTGAACCTCAGCTTTAACCCGAATATTCTTGTAGTCAAAGCCTTTTCCCACTCTCTGAATCAAATAAACAAAATAGTTAGTTTACAATCACCATCCATACAATAAAGTTTGCTAGAAAAAAAAAAAAAACTTACCCGAAAGCAAGGCCTTAGAGTCCTCGACAAGGGGGAACACATAGGAGCTCTTTACTACTCAGATATCGTGGAAGTCTACTTAGAATTGTCATATCAGTCTTCTCCTTGTCATATCATTTTTCTTAGAGGTAAACTCGAAACCATAAGAGGCAACCTTTCCCCAATAGCCAGAAGTACTTAGGCATCGAAGAGTCTTCTTAGTTGAATCTTCTCTCGTAGCACAGTTGAAGCTTGCCCAGTAGCAACAACTCGACACTCAAGTGTTTCAACTTTACGACGGGATGATGTTAGATCTAACAATAATTTGAAACTTTGAGGCTACATTGTTTTTCTCCTCATATATGGATAATAATCTCTATTTTTATTTCAGCACGAGAAATACTTGAGAGACTTGAAGTAAACTTTATCCATTACCTCCGAATTTTAGACACCCTTTAGTTTTGTAAAACCCAATAAATAAATAGTAAGTAAACAAAAACACAATATCAATTACTTCGGTGACGAATAGTTTTGTTTCCCTCGTACTTTAAGCTGGACAGATTATTTTTACAATTATAATGCCAAACATGTTTACAATTCATATTATTCATGAAACAAATGTTCTACTAACGGCTGAAAGCTAGAGTCCCAAACATCTTCAAAATAAACGAGAATGAATAAGACATTACAAAACAAGATGAATATAAAAGGGCCTACGTCAAAAAATGAATAAGAAGATAAAAAACAGAAAAGAAGTTTTCAATGCTAGAAATGGAGCTTAATGTACAGCTCTTCAGGCTTTCTTCTGTTTTTCCGCTGGTGGTGGTGGGGGAAAGACAATACGGAACAGCCATGCAGCTAGTATTGATCCAATGAATGGGGAGATCCAGTATACATAGAAGTGGTCCCATTTGTCGTGCCATTTCTCAACGTATGCCCAGCCAAATGCCTGAAAACAACACCAATCAGAATTCTTATGCATATTCTATGAATAGAACATGAAGGATCCGGCATTAACATCATGTGTTACTGACCCAAAGAAAAAATGGTAACAAAGCTTCGGGGTTTACAAAATCAACTTGAAAGGATGGAATGGCAAGAAAATGCTTCTAAAATTAGCTGCTTTCTTGTGTTTCAAATTTGTTAACGGTAAACACAACTGAACCATTCGCCTAAATGTTTCATATATAATGTGTGTGTGTGTGTTTGTGTGTTTAGTTACTAGTATTTTGTTTAATATAGATGCCAACAAACACCATCTTATCCAAGAGAGTGAAACAACAGTGATGTTTGTTTGAACCAAGCATTCTCTTAAATAAAGCAGCCTACCATGAAACTTGTTCTCTGAACATCGATAGGGGATTGATCACTTCTATTACAGAAAGGTCAAAAACAAATCTTAGCAAACTTTGGCAGCTTAACTATTCCAGCTGCATTTTCGACAGTGACCATATCGATTACAGTGAGTCAAATGATTGGAAGTTTTGGAGTTGCAAGCAATTAGATGTTTACTGAGCAACTAATCACAACCAAATGAAAATGAAGGGGATTAAGAATTCCTGATATCCCAGTGTCCCAGGAAGGAAAAAACAAAAAAGAAAAGAAGGTTGACACCGTATACTTGATATGTTAGCATTGACAGTACATCAATTTATGATTATTTAGGTGCCGGAATGGCTCATATATTACAAACCCATAGAGTACCATATCCATCTTTGTCAATAAAAGAGGACAAAGTGAATCAGAAATTGTCATAGGTACCAAACTTCAATGAATGAAAAAGTACATCAGAGCAAAACTAGAACGGAGGAATTCCCATAGAGACAAACGAGCTGGTGTATTAAGGTCAGATAAATATACAAGAAAACAAAATGAAAAAATGGAACTAAAGTCACTAAACTATTCAAATCTCATGAAAGCATCTCGTGTTTTCACTGCAGGAAATTATTTGACTCCACCTTGCATTATATCGTGTAATAAGTGGCAAATTAAGGGTGTAAAGTGTAGTATGATTTAATAACTTAACTACTGCATCTAATCTAAATAACTTATATCAATGTCAATGGATAACAAAACAGCTAACACAAATCACTTCATTTATCATACAAAAGGGCCACTAATCGTATGGAAGAGTTGATATTAAATTCTGTTTTCTTTTTTCAAGAGTTTCACTCCATCTTTTATTTAGGACCTAGATCTCTACTTCAAAACACACAGGAGTATTTTATTACCCGTGTCAGCTACTCCCAGGTATCTTTTATCATATGTGATTTCCTTGAGAATAATATGATCTGAAAATTCCGTTCTTTCCCCTTTTTTAACATCCCTAAGAGATACCTGATTAAGGTTATCTACCCTTAACTTAATTATGCCCCGAATCTCCACACCTTAAACTGATAGGCAAGGAAAAGATGATTTAGGCAAACTGTCAAAGGAAGCTATTTGATATAAATTTAGTTAGTTTTCTGTATAATTGCCGAAAAGAGGCTTCCACATTCCATGAAATCAGACACTTGCATGAATACCCTATGTCACCCCTTCCACAGTTCTTGCAACATTAAAAATATGGAACAGACTATGAAGCCTTCCATACATGGCAGTTTTTGGGCGAATAATATTCAAACTATAGTTATGCATTTGAAACAAGATGCAGCTTGACGTACAAGGCAATTAGATCAAATCAAAATTACAGCATAAGAGGAATAATAGAGGCGATGATACTTAGGTTAAATTTTAAATTTTATTGATGAATAAAGCCACCTGAAATAACTTATACAAGTATTCCATTTATTTAGTGTTGGAGATCGGTGCATATCAATCAGAATCTAATGGAGATCAACACATCAATCAGAATCATCCAATTCTGATCTGTACAGCCCATAATAGGACATGATGTAAATAAGACCAGTTTTATTTCCTTATTTAGGTACGTACAGCGTTTATAGGGAGAACTCTTTCCTGATTTTCAGGAATAGATTAGTATACACATTTATGCCCTGGTATTCTATGTATACCTCTTTTGTATTTTTCCCAAATCAGAAAATATACTTCTTATTTTCCACATTTACTAAGTCTGAACATAAAGATCAGAAGATGGCCTTCCATCGTTCAAGAATCAAAGCCAACTTCAGTAAAAAATGATAATTGTTAAGATGTCCAACAACATGAAAAATGCATTACAAAGATATCAAAAATCCTAAAAGTAATTGCCACATAAATCATATCTAATGGGTATAAAAATCTTAGTGGAAAAATCCTAATCTGATGCTATTAATATTTAAGTATAGAAACAAAAAGAGAAGGAACAATAAACTATGCACACACACAATCTTCCAGCATGAGTGCACACATCATACTACATAATAGCAGTATACCATAACATAAGGTAACATTTAAGTTCTACAATTCCCAATTTTTCTGAAAAGTATAACTATACAAAATTCAAACTTGAGGTGCATATCAGAAAGTACTGAAAAAGGTATTAAAGAAATAAGAGAAATCAGGAATTCTTCAAGGTTTAGATGAGAGAGTATACTAAAACTTGTGCACACAACACCTATAATTAAGACAAGCAAATCAGTGATAATAAATGGCGCACACAACAAAGTAATTGTTGACATTATACGATTTTAGGTGTAGGTAGGAAGAGAGACAACAAGAAACACTAAGAGATATTAATTGAGATACACTACACGTGTTGACTTGCTCATGAAATCTGGAGTAGTGATAAAACTTACTAAACTATAGGCTTGTTACAAACAAAGTAACACAACTAAAGATTAATGGAAGGAGGAGTGGGAAACAGTAGCTGAAAAATTGTCTGAAACATAATGATTGATAGTAAGATAGAGAAAGAGGTGATCAAAATGAAGAAAAAGGAATGAAGAAGGCAAACTCACATGAAGGTATTATACAATGGAGGGAAGCTAAAAGCACTAGAAGAGGTAATAAGGTTGAAAGAAAGAAAGACAATTAATTTGAGGGGAAAATTGTACAATTAAAGTAGAACTCTGAATTTAAGGGAGTTTGGCCATGGAATAGCGACAGGATAGGTCAGAGAGGATTTACATGTATCACTTCAATAATAGCATATTAGCATGTTCAGTTTGGGTATAGAGGAAAACAAAGAGATGAAGCATTATTAAATACAAATTTGTAATCCATTGAGGTACGTAGTAGTAATCACTCACAAAGGCAGGGTTCATAGCTGGTCCAGTGTAACTAGCACCAACAGTGATCAAAACCACAGTTGAGATTGCCAGCAACAAAGTCTTTGCGGTGCCACTGCGAGGACCCTTGATCATGATGAGGAGAACAGCAAATGTGATCACAAATGTCAGCACCCCTTCTGCTAGAGCTCCAGTATGCAAGCTAACCCTTAAAGAAGGCCCTGCAATGAAGTGCCTATATTCCTCTGGCATATACTCCATAACAACCAGAACACCACCCACTGAACCCAGTACCTGTGTAACACCACCACAAACACTTACTAAATTACCTCAATTTAAAAATGCTATCATAAAATTATTTTGGCACAACAAGAAGCATATCATAACACAGGTTTTAAGATTTGGGTCTCCAACCACAATTGTGACCTTGTAACTGCAATTATGATCGCATCAGTCATACTTGTCAGCACCAAGTTTTTAAGAAAAGTCTGCAACAGGGCCATTAAAGTTTTTGAGGCCAGTCCCCCTATTGTAACTGCCTCCACCAGATTTGTCCATAACTCCCTACAATACTAAAGAACGTGACAATAACAGAACCTCAGTATGAACTGTAACTGCAATTTAAAACCTGGTCTGATCTGCAGTATCTCACCAATATTTTATATTGATTACAAACGTCACATTAACTCCAGAAATGTGACAATTACTACAATTTAAAACCTTCAACATAACTAGCAAACCTTGACGTGGAAGGTCTCCAAAATCACAACACATGCACCATTATGGCAACATTTGCCAAATCAAAACTAGTACCTATGTGTACTGTATATAAGTTTTGCTCCTTCTTAGAACCTCCAAGGATAAAACCAGTCAACAATGACCATAATTTAAGAAGCAAATTACAGTGACATTTTTTTCTCCAATTACACTTGCCCTCTAGCTTTTTCAAAACCTAATGTAAACAATTCCTTTGCTTTAAAACCATTATTAAATTGTCAGCATCTTTACATTACCCAGCAACATTTTAAGTTTTAAACACCCCTTATAAAAAGAGAATAATTTAAGAAAATTTCAGGCAACGCTATCGTGATTTACTCTAATTTAAAATCTTGAATGTGACTATCGAACCTGAGCAGGGAACCGGAGAGCCATTGAGAAAAGGGTGTCATCGCCAACACCGGCGGCGTAGAGTGAAGCATTACCGGTGGGGTTGAAGCTGGCACCGCCCAAGGCATTGGCAATGGAGGTGAAGATGGTAACGAGGATAAAGATGAGCGAAGTGATGACAATAACGTCAGCGTAATGAAAACCGTTGTAGGACACATTGTGAAGATCAAGCGCTTTTGTTATGACATCGGTGGCCAACCCCAACATGGAGGAAAAGACGACCCACAAGAAAGTCAACACCAAATCTCCAATGGCTGCTTTTACTGCACTAACCATCTTTTCTGGCTATTTTCTTCTCCTCTGGATCCCTAAGCTTTTCACCTTTTGGATCGCGCAACAGTGTTGCAACAAAGTTCCTTTTCTTCGCTGTTTTGGGCTTTTCCCTTTTACTTGCTTTTGATGAGAAAACGAAGAGAAAAACGAAGCTATGATTGTGTTACGGATCGAGATAATGTGAGCGATAAAAGTGTCTCGATACGCTCAAATATTATGTTTATCAGTCCCACACCGGAAAACAACATGTAAAACAGAAAACAAGAGCCGTTGTAATTCAACTTGAGCTGTCAATGATTGGGAATATTACAATATATATATATATATATATATATATATATATATATATATATATATATATATATATATATCAGTGATCAGTATTATTCTCTTATATCATAATTATAATAATTTGAAATTATTTATATATCTTTGTTATAAACTAAAATCAATATAATATATATTCTTTGAAATATATTAAAATATAAACTATTTGATCATTTTATTACTATTATTCAATTTTAATAAAACGTAAGATGAATAAATAAATTATAATTTATCAATATTGATAAAATTTTAATTAGCTTTAATTCATAAAAAATAATATAAGTAGTTTAATTTAACTTTATAAATTATAATTTATCAATGCTGATAAAATTTTAATTTAATTTTAATTCATAAAAAATAATATAAGTGATTAATTCATAAATAAATATTTAGATCATTTTTGTATTAGATATAATTTATCAATGGAGTGTAATCTTTATGATTAATTTTGTGTGGCTCTTCATTTTTGTATTTTTTTTATTTTAATAATTTATGTGATGGCAAATGATGAATTTTGAGATGTTTTCTGACATTAGCTTGATAAAATTTATTTTTTATACAAAATTATTAAAAAAAGTAATATATAGAAAATTTATTATTGTTGGATAAAATTTTAACTATCTAGACCAAAATTTTCATTTTAACTAAAGTTGTATAATCACAATATGATTGAAATTGTGAAGAATGGGTTGATTAAAGTGGGGTTGCGTGGGAGGATTTTACACATCTTTGGATGAAGTCTTTGAGAAGATGACTTGTTGGAGGCCCATTACGAGTTATAACTTGTAATGGGAAATTAAACACGTGGCCATTCTAGGTTGAAGCCTGATGACATGGGAATTCTAGTGTGAGCGTGCTAGTTATGGCTAGTACGAATGTTTCATTTGATTGCTTTTCATGGTCGTAGTCGGTGAAGCTGGTAGTCTCTTGATGAATATTAATTGTGGTCCGTATTAGGGACCTCCACTTGGTGTTAATGATTGTAGTTTGTAACTAGATAATTTCCGCATGAGATCTAAAGGTGGTGGCCAATAGATGGAGGGACCATGAGTTAGAGCTTATGGCAGCAAGAGTCATCTTAAGGATAACATTAAAAGGATGTAAAGTCAGAAGGTGTAAGGTGGTGGTTGTGGTTGCTTGGGTTTGAGGATTGTAATTCTCAAAAGGGGTTTGAGTTATTCTTAAATGCTTTAGATGATGACTTAGGGGTGGAGACTTGTTGAGGACATTCCTTGAGTTGTGGCTCGGAATGGAGGATAAACACATGGCAATCTCGGGTTGTGACCTGGTGATGTTGGTAACCCGTGTGAGTGTGCGAGTTGTGACTCGTATGGATGGTCTCCACTTGATTGGGCAATCATAGGTTGTTGCCAGTGGTGTTGCTAATCTTGTGTCGGGAGTACCAATTGTGGTTCGTATTAGGAACTCCACCTAGCGTTACGGATGGTGGTTCGTAACAAGATAGTCATGAATGTATCTACGAGTTGTGGCTTGTAGATAGTGGAACCACGAGTTGTGGCTTGTGGCAACAAAAGACATCTTAAGGTCATCATCTAAGGATGTAGAATGTGTAGGAACATGGTTGTAGCCATGACTTCTAGAATTGGAGAATTTAGGTTCTTTGATGAGAGTGACTTCACTTTATTATGTTATTATTTGTTTATTCTATTAGCTCATCCTATTTGCTTGTGTTTGGCGATGATTGTGTAATTCATTACACGGGAGTAGATGATGTTGCAGGTGGAGTTGGTGAGGTAGAGTGCCAGAGAGGGGCAGCATGGGAGTTTTATTTTATGGTTTATATCTACAATTTTTTGTAAACATGATTTAATATCCGTTTTTGAATATGTAAATATTGAGTTATATTGTGATTTTTGGTTTTAGCGTTTTTAATAAATTTGAAACTTTCCCATGCTTTAGAAAAGGGTATTGATAATAAATGCAAGTTTGTAATTAATTATATGTTATTTTATTTAAATTAGTAATATCCGACTAGGATGCTACATCATGACTATCATAAAGTATAAGGTTCATAAATTTTGGTTCATCAAGTCCACTTCAAAGATCTGGAAAGTGAATCCAAGCCTGACACATCCATGGTGAAAAAGGACAAGAAATCACTATTAGAGAAGACTCGCAATGTGGTTGTTCTTAGCCTAGGTGATAAGATGTTGAGGCACGTCTCAAAGGAGAAGACTACTATAAGACTTTGGACTAAGCTTGAGAGCTTACATGATGAAGTCGTTGGTTAATCGTTTGTATCTTAATGAATTGTTCTACTCTTATAAGATGAGTAATGAAAATGTAATTAATGAACAATTTGATGAATTCAACAACTTGATCCTTGATCTAGTGAACATTGATGTGAAAATTATCTATGAGTATCAAACATTGTTGTTGTTGTGTTCATTGCATAAGATGTATGATCACTTTAAGGAAACCTTGTTGTGTGGAAGAAAGACTCTCTCCCTTAAGGAGATTCAAGCTACTACTCTAAGCCTGAAGGAGCTAAATGAGAAGTTTGAAGTTGAGGTGTTTGGTGCTACAAATGGCCTTTTAGTAAGGGGTAGACAATCTACAAGTGATAATAGTGGGGCCAAAGTCGAGGTTAAAGAATGGTTAAAATATGTTGTTTATCAAATGTTACCATTGCAAAAAAAGTGACACACCAGAAGGTTATGCTTAGAAAGGTGGAAGAATGCTACGAACCATGACAGACCGTCTAACTCTAACAAACGGATTGATTGATTGTTTGTGTATGGTAAAGCAACTTTAGTGAAAGACGATTATGAATCATTAAAGGTCCTTATGGTGTTAAGTAGAGTTGATGGTTGTGAGTGGATAATGAACTCAAGATATTCATTCCACATGACACCTAATCATTTGTGATTCCAAGAGTTTTCAAAACTTGAAGGACTTTAAATTTTCTTTGGTGACAATAAGTGTTGTAAGGTAACTACAGTTGAAACCATCATGTCTTGTTTAAAAGATGGAACTAAGAGAGTTCTTAAAGAAGTTAGGTTTGTACCTAGCTCTAAGCGAAACCTTATGTCCCTTGTGAACTAGAGAATAAAGAATATGTGTTTAAAGGTGAAAGGAGAGTGTTGAAGGTATTGAGGGGATCCATGTTAGTGATTAAGGGTGTGAGAAAGAATTGCCTTTATTTTGTGTTAATCTTGAAGAAAAGCTTCAAAACCCCAAGTAAGATGAAGATGTTTGAAGATGTTGATGTTGAAGTTTTGAGTCTTAGAATATCGCTTTCTTTGTTGATGTTTGAGTCCTTCTCACCAGGTATTCACTAAGACTTTTTAATTCAACACATACCTAATTCTAGAAAGAGAAAATCCTTTATGAAAGTTAAAATCAAGCTTAAAAAGATTTATTAATTGTTTTTCAAACTCTCAGTAAATTTTTTTTTAACATATTAATAACAAACTAAAATCTACTTGAGCAGATTAAAAATTATTTTATAAAATCAACTAATTCACACTTAATTTTTTTTCAAACATAGAAAACATATAACAGATTATGCATGAAACATAGAATTGAATTTTCTATCATCATATTGGGAAGCTTTTTTAACTGATATGAGTCTAATCCAAATGAAGTTTACAACTATATTTGTAACGTGTGCACTACACTACCCATTTTGACAAACATGTACTGCTCTACACTATCAATTTTTACAAATATAAAGTATTCTAACTAACTTGTTTTTTATTTGTTTCTTGTGAAACCAAGTAACACAAATTAAGTTAAAAGCTAATATACATCAAGTTTTAAGTTACCTTTTCTTGTAAATCATCGCAACATTGCTTCCCTCTCTTTGGCTTCACAAATATTTACTCATTATATCTCAAAGCCTAACTGCAATTTTAACAAACCTATGAAAAGAAAAGAGTTTAACAAAGCACAACACAAAAGGCAGGCTAGGAAGCTAAACAAATATCTAGCCAACAATGGATGTTACTATTAAAGAAGATACATACATGTATAATAATCATGGTCAACAAAGGTTACCACTTTTAAACAACATGGAGGTTCTAGTCTGTTAGCAACTGACATTGTTCTTTCTTTCCAACTCTTGTCTCCAATAATCACAAATCATGACTACTATAGTTGGTGGCTATTTGTGGTGCTCTTGTTTCTTGGAATGCTTTATCGATAGCTTCAAAGACGATAAATAGAATATTTACTAATAGCTTTAGAGATGATGAAGGTAATATTCTGTTGGCACAAGCAAGCTTGAAGTAAAGAATTGATAAAGCCATGTGCATGAAGATCTTAAGTGTTTGATGAAGATTGATGAAGATCCTCTTGAAGATTAAGTTTTTAGTGTGTTAAATCTGTATATAACATGTTAAATGGAATGTGTTAGTGTTATACATTGTTGATAGGCTATGACATAGGTTAGGTGTCTTGTGTGCCTTAGTGTGTCTCTTTTAATCTATTAAAATGGGTTTTAACAGGTTAAAAGACTTGTTGTATATAGTTTCTAGTATGAATGCATTCAGTCAGTTGAATTATTTTTCAATTGACTGATTTCACTTAAGTCAGGTGAAATCAGCTGACTGTATAGAAAATTCAATCGACTATTTTCACTTAAACCAGACTATATAAATTGTGTTTTCGCGAGCAGAGGTGCGTATCTAAGTTTTTCTGAACAAAATCGTGTCATTACTCTCTAGGAAGCGTTCTCTCTCTACAATACAGAGCTGGAACTCATGTTTTAAAGATCTTGGATGATCTTGGAGGCATTTTGGCTTGTGAGTAGCTTGAAGAACACATGTATGGTTGGCTAGGGACAGCCACCATCAGGTTTGGACGTTTTTGTGCCTCTAGATGGTTTGCCTGATATGATTTTAGGTCTGCAGTGTGATTCTTGTAGGTTGAGGTTCTAGATTTTTTTGAGTCAAAAATCTTGTGTGCTTTGTGTTCAAAAGTGTAATCTTGGTGTTTGATTTGTAAATTTTTTTAATATAGTGGAAACTAAGCTTAGGTTGTCCTGGAAAATTGGATGTAGCTTTGTGAATGAGTGAACCAGTATAAAAACAGTTGTGCATTCTTCTTTCCCTCATCTCACTCTCTTTGAAACTCTTTAAAATCTCAAGAAAAATAAACAATTTGATCTTTGGTGTGATTCAATGCGTTATTGTGTAACTTGAGGCTTTATACTTGTTATAAATACTGATCGGAACATGTCTTGTATGTAAAAGATTGTTGTTTGAGTTGAATTCGCGAATTCTGCATTCTGCATAATTCTCCAGTATTTTAGCCGACTGATTTGTCTTTTTAATTGACTGTTTCATAGCATCAAGAACAATTTAGTCTGTTGTTTTATATTTTAATCGATTGAAAGTGTACTGGTCTGCTGCATTTACATCCAAACTTTTCAGTCCATTAGATTCAATTAAAAAAGAGTTTAAGCTTTCGAAAAAGTTTTATAAAGCCAATTCAACTCCCCCCCCTTCTTGGCTAAACTCACCATTTCAAAACTAACAATTTCTTGCAATGCTTTATAGTTAGCACACACAAAATATGGTCTTCTTATCTAAAACTAATTCAAAAACACTATATGATCTTCAAAAGCCATAATTAGCAAAAACATAAATTAAAACCATTCACTCTTGTACACAACTTTAGTTTTTGGGTTGAGTGAAAAAAGGTTGTCTCTTGTAAAAATATGAAAAGGATAGTGTAACCATAGAGAAATAGTTCGAAAGTTGGAAAAATGCAACAAACAATATAAACCATGATAATTTTCACCATGGTACCAACTACTTGAAGAAAAAAAGAAATGATCATCAAAAGACTCCAAAACATATCACCTTTATTCAATGAATTCCCAACACTAGTTCCACTACAATCAGTGGTAGAGCTCTTTAGGAGCTGGCGTAGGCCACCGCCCCCCCCCCCCCCCCCCCCCCCCCCCCCCTCCTTCCCCCCTCCCAAATTTTTTTCAATTTTTTTTTATTTTTCAATTTTTTTAAGTTATATGTTTAATTTTTTTAAACTATATATATTATTAAATTTTTTAAATTTTGTCTATCTTTTTAAGTTAGGTAATAATATATTAAAATATAATAAAATTAAGTTAAGTATTTGTTTTTATTTTTTTTAAAGTATAATATTTAATGTTAATAAATAGTAAAATATAAAATCAAATATAATAAAGAAAAAAAATTATTAATATAATTTTCATTTTCTCTCTTATGAGTTTTTCATATATTATACTCATCTCTCACTTTTACCAAATTGTTTTTTGTTATTGAAGAAAAAAAAAAGCTAAACAGAAACTCATTATTTTTATCCTCATTTTTTAATATCTTCTTCCATTTTTAAAGAAAAAAGAAGGTAACTTTCTCTTGTCTCACTTGGTAATGAAATACCTGTTTAATATTTAGCACTATTTTTTTATCTTATGACATTTTGTATTTTGTTTAATTTTATGAATATAGAAGAGTAAGTAATGTATTATGTGACTTTTTTATAGACAATTTTTAAGTGTGCTTGATTATCATAATTTTTTGTAGTAGTTATGTCTCTTAATGTTTGATTAGATTATGATGAAAAAAATTTAGTATTAACTTTGTTTTTTAAATAGGTATATTGATGAAAAACAAAAGAATAAATTCATTTTTTAAAATTGCTAAAAGAAAAGTGAAGATCAAAACAGGACAATATCGTTACTCATCGCATAACAATGAAATGAAATGCTTGTGATGACTTTTGAATCGATATATGCACATTAGTAAAAGGAAAAATGAATATTTTGTAGATAATATGGTTATTTATATTGGAAAAATAATAGCTGAAAAAATGTAGTTATGATTGAATCATTTGATAAGTTCTAAAATATGAAAAAAATGATGATAATTTTTAGATATGTGTAATTTCTTTTATAGTTATAGTTATACTAAATTATATATTCATTTTTATTAAATTAGTAACAGTAATATTAAATATATAAATTTTAAGTATATTATTTTGGCTTCCCCAAAAATTTTGGTCAAGATCCGCCACTGACTACAATAGTAAACAAAAGTATGAGTAAGAAGCCATAAAAACTAAAAATAAATTTTCTATAGTTTTTTACCAGCAAACTCTTAAAGAAAAGCCTAATAGTTTAATACCATTAAGTCAATTTGCTTGAGAACTAATAATAATTGAATTGGTTTAGAAGAGAACTTTGCCAACATTATATACTGAATTTCAATATTATCTCATATAATTATTTAATTCACTAGTTCAAATTTGTTTCAGCTTCCAATTTGATGCTTCTGGTATGTTAGCACCAATATGGCATTACTAATGAAAATATTTTCAGTTCATTTTGATTCATATCTAAAGTTTGTAGATAATTTTGAAATTTATATTTTCCATTTTCCATTTAGATACAATGAGAAGGATTATTTTAGAATATTTGAGTTAAGATTGTTTTTGCTAGAAAAGATCATGCTGATGTAATAGTAATAGGAATAAAGAATAACCATCAGAGTGAAATTAACTGATGATTCTTTTACTTGAGACAAAACTGGAATGGATGCTCTAGATGGAATTAGAGTTGCTAATCTAAGAAAGAGCACAAAAAATAACCAAATTTAGAATCTGGATTACTTTATACTATGAATATCACTACTATCACAAAACAAAGTTGATAACTCTTGCGAAAAAGAGAGTTGAAAATGTGATTCAGAAGATGACAAAGGTTACAAAGTTACCTCTTGCAACAATTCCAATGGCAACAACATGAGCCTCTAATGGACCAATAACAACAAATGGAGCTTTTAGTGCATCTAAAATTTCATCAGTCACAATTCTCGCATGATGTCAAATATATAAAATGCCAAAGTGCATTATTACATATCTTAAATAAACAATGCACAACATCAAACATTCAATGTTTGTTTTTGGTCATGTTTCCATAACAATTCCATCTGCAAAAAGTTATTGAATTATAAACTAAACATGCAATAAGAAATTTAAATTTTGAAATAAAAACTTTGGTAAGTATGTTTTTATTTGTTAAACAAAAAGAATATTACACATGTATATAATATCCGTATAGTATTTTTGATACGAAATAACACCATACACTACAATAAAATGTGAGTATAAATTATTGCAAAATGGATGGTAATATGACATACTCATTTGATTAGAATAAGAAAAATTGAAAGGGTGAAAGAACCTTAAAACAAGGATATACATGTCTCTTCAAGTTGAATGTTATAAACAAAACAAACATGAAATTAAATAAAAATGAAACATGAATGAAGAAAACACATACTCATAGGCTTTGAAAAAAAAAACTTTTCTAGTAAATGGATCCATTCGAATAGCAAATAAAGAAGGAAGATTTGTTTGCAAAGGACACAAAAAGTCCTTAATCTTATTGAGAGAGATAGTTTGATACATAGAAATAGGCTCATATAGAGGCTTATAGCCTTTAAGGAGCCTTGGAAGCCCCAATCTCAACCTTGCCCACAAAATAGTACTTGACTGCCTTTAAAATCTGCTCTTGAAATTGTTGATTTAAGATTTGCCTTCAAACATCAATCCTCGACAACCAACATCCATACCCAAGATGAGAGTGATACCATCCTACCCACAACATTCTCCAACCTCCCAACAGGAAAAGAAAAAAAAACAGTTTAAAATAATATATTCTAGAAAAAGAAGATTGGATAAATCAAAATAGAAAAGCATGACAAAGATGAAAACCTAAATAGCCTCAGAATAACGGTGGATGAGTTCCAAGATTAAAGAGTGAAGATTCAAATTTCAAATTTTTTAGTTCAACAGTGGCACTTAACCCTATTTTGCGATGAAATGGAAAAGTATAGATGATCATACTGCTGAATTGAGCCTTATTGCGAAAGAAAAAAGAAAAAAATTAGAAAGAGATAGAAGAGAGTAAAAGGTGAGTTGAAAGGGGAAGAAGTGAACCATGAGTCCATTAACACAACAAATAGAGAAGAAGAAATAGTGGGCCAACTTTTAGCAAGCCACATTCTTGCATTTGAAGAGGTCAACTTTTTTCCTTTTTAGCTAATTCTTAAAAGCTTTCATTTTTCAAAATTTTGTGTTACTTTGTATGTTTCCTCATTGTGTATCTTTTATATATTATGTTTTCATTAAATACATTCCAATATCTACCTTTCTCTTTTCTCTTCCTTTACATTCAAACTTATATAACTACTTGATTAAATTTGTGTCCAATAACAAGATTCTAGGAACTTATGTGTGTCTTCAACTTTGATTTGAATCTTGAAATCCTAATAATGTTGTTCATCTTTCTCTTATAATTAATTGTTCTGAAGTTCCTAAATTCATACACATGGTAGAAATCTAAACAAGGTCAACCAAGGTGATTTAAGTTATTTTAATCAATTAAATCATTAAGTCTTGATTCTTATGAATTAATTTTTCAGAAAAAAAAAACATCAAATTAATGGGCTAGGTTTGTTTCAAACCTTGTTCTTATGATGTATACCTATTGATTAGAACCTTAAACTCTTTTTGTCGTGATTTATTGGTTGAACTTTGATTCTAAATCATGTTTTATTTATCCTACTTGTCTTTATTCATAATTGAAACCATATCAATTATAGTCTTGCAAACCCAAATCACTTTTTCGCAAGCTTTGTAGACCTACACAAATCAACCTTGTGATCATCATTGACACTTCATTAAACCACTTTAGTTACTCTATGTTTAAGAACCACAATAGACAAGTTTTTTTTTCACTTCAATCTTTATTTGCTAATGATGAAGGTTCCTTGGTGCCTAAATCAATGAACAAATAGTTTATTTGAATGTTTAAGGTTATTGGGCTCTTGAAGTAGGTGTTGTAGGAGAAGTGGTAATGGTTCCAACTCAGATAAAGAACTATGAAAAGGTAGAGGAAGAAGGTAAAATTAATCTAAATGTTATGAATTAATGTTCGTCCATTGATTTTATACAGTTACTCATATGATTGATATGATTGATATTGATATGATTCATTACTCTTTATATAAATATTTGTATTAACTATTTGATTTGTATCCTTTTTGGGTTACATGTTGTATCTATAAATAGGACTCTTCCTATTAGTAATAAGACACACAAAAAAGTTGTTCTCATTCTCTCATTCTCTATTCTTCCTTCTATTCTTCTCTTTGTTATTAGTTTTATTTCATAACACGTTATCAACACAATGCTTCAACCCACTAAGGCCTAGTGGAAGCTTTTGATCTTTAAGGACAATGTTCTGCGTGTCTTAATCCAGGCTCTTTCTAATACTTTCTTCATTTACAATTTTATCTTATATTCTTACTCTTGTGATAAAAATTATTTCACTTTATTAATTATCTTCTCAGTCTTATTATTATTATTAATTTATTATTATGATGATTATTTTTATGTACTAATTTAAACATGTCAAACCTTTCAACTTTTGAATTTGTGACCCTTGATATTAGAAGGAGAATTCCTTATATTGGACTTTAAATGTTAAAATACATTTTGGATGCAATGGGTCTTAGTGATACCATTAAAAAAAGAGAAATAAAGCATTTGGGCAACTAATTTGCTCCTGTGACAACAATATTGTGAAAAGAAATTCCACAAGTATTATGAATTTATTCCATGCCTTTGTATGGTTGGACAAAACAATGAAGCTTTTGATGAAAAATCATAAGATCCGCCCAACTGGTTCTTCTCCATTCTCAAAAGTGAATGTAATAATAAATATTATGAATTTATTTCATGCCTTTTTATGGTTGAACAAAGCAATTAAGCTTTTGATGAAAAATAGTAGATCCTCCCAACTAGTTTTGCTCAATTCCTATAAGTGAATGTAGTAATATTTTTATTTACATTTTCACGGTCATAGTTGTGGCCTTGGTTGTGGTTGTAGTTGTAAGACCCATGAAATTTAATTAATGAAATAAATAATTAATTAATAAATGTGGGTAGTAGGAGCCTTTATGGCATTTAAAGCTGGTTGTTGTGACGTGAAATACTACTAGCTTAAATGGTTAAGAGTACATAATTATGTTATAGGACTTGGGTTCAAGTCCTATGTATGCCCAATTATGTGCTATTTAATTTATAATTATTTTAATAATGTGCTGGATCATGATGAGTGATAATATAATTATAGAATTATGTGAATTATCACGAAACATGAATTGGTTGAATGGTGTAGACCCAGAAGAAGGGTTTTTGGTTCTTGTCATTGTGTCATAGTCAGAGGAATACGAAATTGGAGAGTGATCAAAGAGGAACTCCCAAGAATCTCCATTTTTAGCAAAGGAATTCAGGTTAGGGAAGCTTTATGCGCTAATTTTATTTTAAGTTTGATTGGCATGCTAAAGAGATTAACCTTACGCGTTAATTCCATGTTTAAATCTGAATGGCATGCTAAATAGAGTAACTTTACGCGTTAAGTTTATTTTAAGTCTGAAATGCTAAATAGAGTAACTTTACGCATTAATTTTGTTTTAAGTTTGATTGGCATGCTAAATAGAGTAACTCTACACGTGAATTTGATTTTAAGTTTGAAATGCTACATAGAGTAACTTTATGCGTTAATTTTACGATTAAGTCTGATTGGCATGCTAAATTTAGTATGCTTATGCCTGAGATTTTATTCCATTAAGTTAGTATTTTTGGAAATTTCCAGAAACTGTCTGGTCGGTGATGAACTGCCGCCAGACAACTCTTTCTTTTTTAGGTCATTTAGGGTTCCTATAGAGGAACCACCTGCCAAATATAGTGTAAAATAGCATGTTTGACCAACGTTGACCCGCCCTTGCCTAGAGTTGACTGGTTGACCAGTCTTGACTCTTTGATAGCCCATTGAGAGGCTGCCACGTGCCAGCGTAGTATCTCTCTCTCCATTAGGGTTTGACTATTGTGAGTGGTTGCGCGAAGGTTATTGTGGTTGTCGTGGTGGCGGCGGCAAAGCCAGAGGGCTGGGTCCGCGGCTGTTGCAGAAAAATGGTGAGGGATTCGCGTGCTAGAGCTGCAGCGACGTTGCGGTGGTGGTTGCAGGTTGCGAGTGGTGCCTCCATGGTGGTTTTCCGGCAGTAATGTTTCGAAGTAGACGGTGGAGCGTAGAGGAAGCCTTGAAAGTCTGTCATTGGTGTTGCTACGGAGGACGAGGTGGTGGCACGACGGAAGTGGCATGTTGTAGCCGTGTTGCGTGGGTGCCACAAGTTATGCGAGCGGTGCTGCAATGGCGAATGCGACGAATCAGAGAAGACGAGGCGCGGATGAGTGCAGGGGTTCCGGTGAGCTTGAAGAGGTGCGAAGATGGTGCAACCATGGAGTTTTCTGGCAACATGATGATGGAGGAAGAAGGAGGCACGAAGTAGACGAAATGGAATTCCAATTGGGTTGTTGTAGATGACAAAAATCATGGCGCGACAGAGCAAGTGCGAGTTGCGATGGTGGTCGGAGGCTAGAGTGTTGGCGAGGCCGTGCGAGAAGGAGAGAGGGTGATAAGGTGTCATTTAATGATTGGGTATTTTAGTGAGGGGAGGATGGATGATGTGGCAAGTTTTAAGTGGTTATTTTAGTGAGTGAAGGATTGAGGACGTGGCAAACTTTAATTGGTTATTTAACTGAGTGGAAGATTGCCACGTGGCGTAATCTAGTTGAGTAGAGTATAAGTGATATAAGGGGTGCAAATTAGTAAAAAGAAGGGGTGCAGAATAGAGTTAGAAAGTCCAATTGCAGAAGGGGGTGTAAACATGAAAACTGGAGGTGCATTTAGCTCCCGAAATATCTCTTTTCAGAAATAGATAGCCAATTTCAGGAAGGGGTGTAATCATGAAAAGTGGAGGTGCATTTAGCTCTAGAAAAATCCTTTTCAGAAATGGATAGCCCAATTGCAGAAGGGGTGGTGTAAACATGAAAATTGATGGTGCATTTGGCTCCTGAATTATTCCTCTCCAAAATTCTGATTTTTGGACTTATTTTATGACTTGAAATATTCACAATTTACACTCTTAAGGACCTAAATTAAATTACAGTTGCATTATTAAACTCAAGAATATCCAATAATATATTATGCAACTAAATACAATTCTTAAGAGCAAAAATGATATTAAATCCCCAAAATTTAAACACTTAATGAGAGCAAAGGTTCAACCCATGATACCCTCCTGGCGGTGTGGAAGCGGGTAGCGCCTGGAGGTATGTGTCCCCCGCCAAGCGATTTTACTACAGCAATATTTATGTTCTTACTCTTGATGTGCATGATCTACAAAGCTTTAGTGATGCCTTAAAGGTCAATTTGTTGGTGTTCCTTGAGTTGTGGCTCAGTCCCTTGAGTTGACCTCAGGATAGGGGTTAAGCACGTGGCATTCCTCGAGTGTGACTCAGAATGGCATCCCTTGAGTTGAGTTCGGGATGGCGGATGAACACGAGGAACCCTTGAGTTAAGCTTGGGTTGGTGAGTGTTGCCGGTGTGAGTGTGCTGGTTGTGGCTAGTACGGATGGGTCTAGATGGATTGCCCTCGTCAGTGATTAGCTGATGAGTTTGGTAGTCTTGGGACGTTACGAACTATGTTCGTATTTGGGAACTCCACCTGGAGTTACGGTGTGAGATCCGTAGCATGGTTTCTCGCACGTGCGCTATCGGTTGTGGCCGATAGGTATGGCAGCAAGACATCTTGAGGTAGTCACTAGAAGACGTAGAACACGATTAACATGGTTATTGCCAGGTGGTATGAAATCAAAGGATGAAATTCCTTTGGTGTGATTGTGTGATATATATATATATATATATATATATATATATATATATATATATATATATATATATATAAATGTGTTATAAAAATATATGGTTATTTTGTTAGCTCACCCTATCTGGTTGTGTGTGGCGATGATCGTATAAGCGGTATACGTGAGAAGATGATGTTGCAAGTGTGATTGGTGAGGCGTAGAGCCGGAGCGGGGCTAATCTTGGGAGATTTTTATTAGAGCTTTTATGTAGTTTTATGATTTCAAATAAATTGTAATTATAGATATTACTAGACTTTTGGATAATTACGATCTTACTTATACTTATGGATTTTGGTTTATTATTGAAAGTAATAAAAGTTCTAAATTTCCTGTGTTTTTGGGAAATGAAGTTTTATTATCTGACATTAAATTATTATTTCTTTATTTTATTAATTAAATTCATAATATTTGGCTGGGATGTTACATTTGGTATCAAACCAATGGTTTTCAAAAGATTTTTGGGCCTTGGGGAGGTAGCTTGACGCGTTTCGGTTGTAACTCTTGTGTTGTGGTTAAGTTCCAATGCTTAACTCTTTATGTCTAAGTTTAGTAACAATGTCCTTGCCAGGTTTTGTTGAGGAGACAAAGAATGTTGCTTGTGAGGCTTAGGAAAAAGTGACACTCTTACCGGGTTTTAGTGAACAAATAAGGGTGGGGCTCTTGTCGGGTTTTGTTGAACAGACAAGAGTTGTGTTTGTGTGGCTCAAGGAAAACAACACTCTTACCAGGTTTTGGTGAGCAGGTAAGGGGTGGGCTCTTGCTGGGTTTTGGTGAGCAGGCAAGGGTTGTTGTTTCTGAGTCTCAAGGTAGGCAACACTCTTACCGGGTTTTGGTGAGCAGGTAAGGGTGATACTCTTGCTGGGTTTTGATGAGCAGGCAAGAGTTGTTGCTTACGGGTTTGAGTAGAAGCAGCGCTCTTATCGGGTTTTGGTGAGCAAGTAAGAGTGGTACTCTTGCTAGGTTTTGATGAGTAGGCAAGAGTTGTTGCTTACGGGTTTGAGTAGAAGAACCGCTCTTACCAGGTTTTGGTGAGTAGGTAAGAGCACTACTCTTGCTAGGTTTTGGTGAGCAGGCAAGGGTAGTTGCTTATAAGACCTAAGGAAAGTAATGCTATTACTGGGTTTTGGTGAGCAGGTAAGGGGTATTACTTGTCTTTCCCGATGCATTGGTGCGCAAGGGGAGAGGTTCTTTCCAAGAAGCGTTGGTGCGCAGGAAAGAAACTTCTGAACTGGAAGTATTAAGAACAAAAAATGTCTTGGTAGAGTGGTGAGGGTGCACACTCATGACTATATCTAAGATAGTTTCCTTTCTTAATTCTAAAGGTTTTGGAAAAAGAGAGAAAGGTGATAGGTTGAGTTTGTCTCCTATACCTTTCTTGTTATGTTTGCATTTTTTTGTGATATGTGTGTGTTATCTATAGTGGTTGACTATAGAATCAAGGTCAAACTTGATTTGTTTGTTTTGCAAGAGTTGGGTAGGACCTTTGAGAAAATCTCTTTATCGAAGATGTGAGTGCACATAAGGATATCTCGGTAGGCAAGGAAAGCTAAGTTGGTTTGATGATGCCTAAGAGCGATGTTAGAACCTAGAAGCAACACGTTAGGCAAAGGGATCTTCAAGAATGAGTTTTTGGGACTAATACCACAGGTTTTGCGAGAGGAATTGAATTCAAAGGTTAGAATAAAGAGAGGTGTTCAAACGTCTACTAGCATAGGTCTAAAGTCAGAGGTAGCGGTGTAGACTCAGTGAAATTTTCAGAATAACAAGTAATAGATCTTGCAAGGGAGGTAGTGATATGTTAAAACCACCCCAGGGTATGTCTGGGTAAGGAGGAGTGCAGAGTTGAACAAGACAAAATGAACAGAAGAAGAAAGAGAAGTGAGTGAAATAAGATCTGGAAGACCTAATGATAAGTAATCAATGTAAACACCAGAAGGATTACAAGACTTAGTGGATCGCTAAGGAGAAATCAGGCAGTTAAACTATACAAGTGAAGTATTGACCAAGGCAGGAGTGGTACCGTACGGGGCATTGGATGGTAAGAGAGGCAGAATGCAATGGTATGGGTAACAGGATTGGGAGTCAATGATATTGGACTGTGTTGCTACAGTCGACAAAATTGAAGTCTATTTTAATCAAGGATTGGATGCGTGCGTCACAGAACAAACAAAAGCTATATGCAGGTAAGAGGAGAAGGACATTGGAGTTTGAGGCTGGAGAGCATGGGATTCTTAGCAATACTCCAACTATTGGCATTGTAAGAGCGATTAAAATCAGGAAGCTAACTCTGAAAGTCATTGGACGATACCAGATCATGAGGAGGATAGGTCCAGTAGCATACGAGATTCTTTGTCACAATATCAGACAAACTTATTAAATTGTTTTCATGTGTGACCACCGTTGAAGAAGTACGTTGCAAGTTTGATGCACGTGTTAGGAAAGAGTTTAGGTGCGAGAACCCTGACGTTGGGCATAAGACCAGTGAAAATCTTGGATTCTTAAGTCAAGTAGCTCAGAGGGAAGGAGATGCGAACTGTGAATGTTCTCTGGGAGGAGGTGACCCAAGAGATGACATGGATGGTGGAAGACCTCATGAAGAAGTCTTATCCTCACCTATTTTTTGGTAAGCCCTATTTTCGAGGACGAAAATTTTTAAGGTGGGGGGAATGTAAGACCCGTGAAATTTAATTAATTAAATAAATAATGAATAAAAAATGTGGTAGTGGGAGCCTTTATGGCATTTAATGCTGGTTATTATGACGTGGAATAGTACTAGCTTAAATGGTTGAAAGTACTTAATTATCTAATAGGACTTGGGTTCAAGTCCTATCTATACCAATTATGTGCTATTTAAATTATAATTATTTTAATAATGTGTTGGATCATGATGAGTGATAACATAATTAAAGAATTATGTGAATTATCACGAATCATGAATTGGTTGAATGGTTGTGCATTGATTTGACAATGACATGGTTATGGGTTCGAATCTTAGTAGACCTACGTTAAACTTTCTTTTTGCTAGAATTATGTTGGCATGAATATTGAAAGCCATAAAACCCTAGCAGTCGGGATGGTCATGCAAAAAAGCATTGTTGATGTCAAGTTGATGAATTGGCCACTTTCTAGAGCCATCTTTATTATATTTATTTTTGAAAATCCACTTACAACCAATAACATGTGAACCGGGTGGACGATTAACAAGAGTCCAAGTATGGTTAGAACATAAAGCATCAAATTCAACTTTCATAGCATGATACCAATTGGAGTCTGTGAGAGCAACTTTGACAGAAGTAGGCACGGGATTACTGACAATGGTTTGAAAGATTTAGGGTTTGAAAATACCAGATTTGGCACGAGTTTTCATTGGATGGATATTTGAAGGTGGGGGAGGTGAGGGAACATTACTGTCATCTATTTAAGAAGGTGCAGAGGCTGAAAAGGGATTAGAGGTATCAAGGGAGGTGTTTGTGTTTGGCTCAGTAATGGTGTTTGGAGAAGATAAAGGAGTGGAAGATAAATGGAAGTTGCTGGAATGGTCAGGGTGAGGCGGAGGGGTAAGAGATTTTTTTTAGGGAAGAACAATTAGCGAGGGTGGTAGAGAGGTAGCGGGTTGCGAACAATCAGAAGGCTCAAAGGGATTGGGTGTAGTCTTATAAGGAAACATTTGCTCATTAAACAAAACATTACGTGAGATGTAGATTTTCCCTGAGGGATGTAAACATATGTATCCTTTTATATTAGAGCTATAACCAAGAAATAGGCAACCAGAGGATTTGAAATTGAATTTGTGGTTTTGAAAAGGGCGTAGTAAAGGAAATCACAAACAACCAAATATGCGAAACATGTTGTAATCAGAATTTGTGTGAAACAAAGTATGATGTGGTGTGTTATTATTCAAAATACGTGTTGGAAGGTGATTTATAATGTGTTAGCACTAAGAAAGGCATAATTCCAATATTTAAGAGGGAGACCAGCATACGCAAGTAAACTAAGACCGGTTTCAACAACATGCCGATGTTTGCGGTTAATAGAGCCATTTTGTTGATGAGTGTGCGGACATGTATAACGGTGAACGATGCCAACAGCTGCAAGAAACTTATCAAAAACCGGAAACTCTTTAGCATTGTCACTTTGTATGGCTTTGATCTTTAGATTCAATTAATTTTAAATAAATATTTTGAATCTTAAAAACATTGTAAAAGCTTGAGATTTAGAATGTAAGAGATAAACCCAAGTGTATTTTGAGAAAGCATCAAGAAAAGAGATATAGTATCTGTCACCCGAAACTGAATTAACATGTGATAGCCCCATATGTCTACAAAAACAACTTCAAGGGGAGTAGTATAGATAGTGGTGGAAGAGGGGAAAGGTTGTTGATGAATTTTAGAAACCGCACATGCATTGCAAAATTCAGAAACATTTTTAATACGAAGATTACAAGAGTGAAGAATTTGTTTGATAGTATTATGGGAAGCATGACCCATTCTTGCATGCCATAGAGAAAAAGTATTAGAACTTTTTACAGTGGAGTTCATGGTGGGTAGCATGGTGCGTTAGGTAGTTGACTGAAGATGAGGAAAGACGTATATCCCGTCTTTAAGTCTTCCTTGAAGTAGAATCACTTTGGAGTCCTGGTGTTTAACATTACAAAAGTCAGGATAAAATTCGAAAAACATGTTGTTATTGCGTGCAAATTGAGATACACTTATAAGATTCTTTGTAATGTTAAGGACGTGTAACAGGTTTTTCAAAATAAATCGTGCATTGTGATTATCAGAGGACATAATGGCAGAGCTAGTGTGAGAAATTGGCAAACCTGAACCATTGACTAATAATATGCGTGCATTACCAGTATAGGAGTTTTTAGATGAAAAAAAATTGATGGATCACTTGTGACATGGTGTGATGCGCCGCTATCTAGATACTGTAGTGAGTCAGCGACTGTGGAAGCGGAGGAAAGCTGATCAAGACTTTCACAAACAGGTGGAGAGGGTTGAGAATTGTGGACTTGTGGTTGAGGTTGGTAATCTAGAGTAAGTTTGTACTAGCAATCAGGGGCACCATGACCCATTTTTAAGTAGATTTGACATTGAACATTTCTTGAATTGGATGAAGGAGATTTATTATTTTGAAAAGATGGAGCACCACGCCTTTGGGATGAAGATCTTGATCGAAAACGTCCACCACGATTATTTGAGCGACCACGTTGCGAAGGATTATTCCAAGAAGAAGAGGTGACATGGATCAGAGAGGAAGTAACATTGGTTTGTAAAGCAGGATTGAGTTGTTTATGTTTTTCCAAACGTTCTTCTTGGGCTAGGAGAAGTGCTTCAATCTCATCGACGGTGTAGGGATCAGTGCGAGACAAAACAGAAGTGATAAATGGGTCGTACTCTTCTGGGAGGCCATCTAATATAGCCTCAATGTGGTCTTCATCTGTAATTGACGAGCCATTAGCTGAAAGGGAGTTTACTGATTTCTGTATATCAAGAAGGTATGTAGGAATATCACGTTCATGTTTGAGTGTTTTAAGTTGCAATTTGAGCTTCTTGACTTTGGCTCTCGAATGACTTGCATAGTATGTATTCAATTTCTTCCAAATCTGAGCAGCTATGGTAAGGCCACCATTTGGTTGAGCATTGTGGGAGAATAGAAGCTAGTAGCCATGCTACAAGAAGATGGTCTTGACGTTGGTGATGTAGAAAGTGGGGATTAAGGGTTTGGGTGGCACTGTGGGTGTCTATGGAAAACTGAGATGGAATGTTATCACCTTCAAGAAAGTGCAAGAATTCTAAGCCTTGAATGGTGGCGAGAATTTGTTGCTTCCATACCAGAAAATTATCTTCAGTGAGCTTGAGGGAGACTGGAGTTGTGAAGAGATGAGGAACGAAGGTGGAAGCATTCATGGGTGATTGGGAAAGGTGGGATGTTTGAGTGGATGTAGTTTCGGGAGGCATGGAAAAGATCAATGAGCTCTAGATACCATGTAAGACTTATAAGAGAGAAGAAGAAAATGAGAATTGTAATATTTTGTGAAAAGGTGATTGTGTTCCAAGAGAGAGGAGGAGAACCCTATATAAAGGGTTGTACGTTCTATGCAACAAATAACAGAAAACTAAACTAACAGTAACAGAACTAACAGAAGTTAGATCCCTTAACATCCCCCCAAAAACTCATGGTGGTTATTTGGGTGAGAAGAAGGGTTTTTGGTGCTTGTCATCGTGTCATAGTCAGAGGAATACGAAATTGGAGAGTGATCAAAGAGGAACTCCCAAGAATCTCCATTTTTAGAAAAGGAATCCAAGTTAGGGGAACTTTCCACGTTAACTTTATTTTAAGTTTGATTGGCGTGCTAAATAGAGTAACCTTACGCGTTAATTCCATGTTTAAATATGATTGGCATGCTAAATAGAGTAATTTTACGCATTAATTTTATTTTAAGTCTGAAATGCTAAACAGAGTAACTTTATGCGTTAATTTTATTTTAAGTTTGATTGGCATGCTAAATAGAGTAACTCTACACGTTAATTTGATTTTAAGTTTAAAATGCTAAATAGAGTAAGTTTATGCGTTAATTTTACGATTAAGTCTGATTGACATGCTAAATTTAGTATGATTATGCTTGAGATTTTATTTCATTAAGTTAGTATTTGTAGAGCCATTAAGTTAGTATTTTATTTCCAAAAACTGTCTGGTCAGTGATGAACTGCCGCCATATGACTCTTTCCTTTTTAGGCCATTTAGGGTTCCTACAGAGGAACCACCTGCCAAATATAGTGTAAAATAGCCTGTTTGACCAACCTTGACCCGCCCTTTCCGGAGTTGACTGGTTGACCAGTCTTGATTCTTTGACAGTCCATTGAGAGGCTGCCACGTGTCAAAGTAGTATATCTCTCTCCATTAGGGTTTGACTGCCATGAGTGGTTGCGCGAAGGTTATTGTGGTTGTCATGGTGGCGGTGGCAAAGCCAAAGGGGTGGGTTCGTGGCTGTTGCGGAAAAATGGTGGGGGATTCGCGTGCTAGAGCTGCAGCGACGTTGCAGTGGTGGTTGAAGGCTACGAATGGTGTCACCATGGTGGTTTTCCAGTAGAGTAATGGTTCGAAGTAGACGGTGGCGCAAAGAGGAAGCCATGGAGGTCTGTCGTTGATGCTGTTTTGGAGGACGAGATGGTGACGCGACGAAATTGGCATGTTACAGCGGTGTAGCGTGGCTGCCACAGGTTACAGGAGCAGTGTTGCAATGGCGAACGTGACGAATCAGAGAAGACGAGGTGCGGACGAGTGTAGGCGTTCCGACGAGATCGACGAGGTGCGAAGATGGTGCAACCGTGGAGTTTTTCGACAACGTGATAATGGAGGAAGAAGGAGGCGCAAAGAAGACGAAATGGAATTCCGATTAGGTTGTTGCAGACGACAAAGATGATGGCAAGACAGAGCAAGCACGAGTTGCAGTGGTGGTCGGAGGCTGGAGTGTCGACGAGGTTGTGCGAGAAAGAGGTAGCTACCGTGGAGGGTGGCGGTTGCAGTTGCGACATGGAGATGGAAGGAGAGAAGGAAAATTAGGGTTAGAGTTTTGGTTGTGTGAAGGAGAGAAGGTGTTGAGGTGTTATTTCATGATTGGGTATTTTTGTGAGTGGAGGATTGATGACGTGGCAAGTTTTAAGTGGTTATTTTAGTGAGTGGAGGATTGAGGACGTGACAAACTTTAATTGGTTATTTAAATGAGTGGAGGATTGCCAAGTGGCATAATCTGGTTGAGGGGGTGCAAATTAGTAGAAGGAAGGGGTGCAGAACAGAGTTAAAAAGTCTAATTGTAGAAGGGGGTGTAAACATGAAAACTAGAGGTGCATTTAACTCCAGAAATATCTCTTTTCAAAAATAGATAGCAAATTTTAGATGGGGGTGTAATCATGAAAAGTGGAGGTGCATTTAGCTCCAGAAAAATCCTTTTTAGAAATGGATAGCCCAATTGCAGAAGGGGTGGTGTAAACATGAAAACAGATGGCGCATTTAGCTCCTGAATTAATCCTCTCCAAAATTCTAATTTTTGGACTTGAAATATTCACAATTTACACTCTTAAGGACCTAAATTAAATTATAGTTGCATTATTAAACTCAAGAATATCCAATAATATAGTATGCAACTAAATACAATTCTTAAGAGCAAAAATGATATTAAATCCCCAAAATTTAAACACTTAATGAGAGCAAAGGTTTAACCCATGATACCCTCCAAGCGGTTTGGAGGTGGGCAACGCCTAGCCATACGTCTCCCCCGCCAGGTGATTTTACTACAACAGTATTGGTGTTCTTACTCTTGATGTGCGTGATCTACAAAGCTTTAGTGATGCCTTAAAGGTCGGCTTGCTGGTGTTCCTTGATTTGTGGCTCGGAACATATCCCTTGAGTTGAGCTCGGGATAAGGGTTAAGCATGTGACATTCCTCGAGTGTGGTTCAGAATAGCATCTCTCGAGTTGAGCTCGGGATGACGGATGAACACGAGGAACCCTTGATTTTGTTAGGTTGATTTAGGCTTAAAGTTCACTTCTTAACATGGTATCAGAGTCATTGTTGAAAGCCTATCCTAGTGAGATTTTTGTTTGTTGAGCATGTAATTCCACCCACTATCGGGCCGCTATCAGACCATCCATTAATGTCTAGTCTCACGCATGAGATGTATATACATCGGCGTGAGAGAGATGTGTTGGAAGTCTTAGATCGACTAGAGATAATGTAATTTCATAGTATATAAATGGGTGCAAGATGAGAATATAAATTATCATTACAAAGGTAAAGGCCATTTGAGTTATACTTGTCGTATGCCAAAGCATCTTAAAAATAATAAGAAGATAGAAACACATTTTGCTTATGAAGATGATGATTCTGATTACGGCCATATGGATGCTACTTATCTTGATATTATTATTTTCTTTGCTAAACCAAATGGAAGCATTTACCACCTCCTTAGTTATGAGAGTGTTAAAAAAAGAAAAGAAAAGAAATAAGATTTTCTCATATTGATATTTATGTTTATATGAAGAATAAATGTTGTCAGTAACACTAATGATGAGGATATGTGTCTTATTGACAATGCAACAACTCATACAATTCTCAAAGAGTAATAATTTTTTCTCTTGTTTGGTAATGCGAGAAGTACATGTTAGTACTATTTTTGGTACTACAAATATAATTGAAGGCTTTGGAAGAGCTAATGTACTTCTACCAAGAGGTACAAGATTTCATATTAAAAATGCATTTTATTCTCCTAAGTCTAATAGAAAATTATTTAGTTTCAAGGATATTCGTCTAAATGGATATCATATTGAGATAAACAATGAAGGATATATTGAATATCTTTATATCACTCAAATTGAGGATATTTTGGCTCTATAATTCACACACCTGAGGGTGTGAAACCAATTGGATACATATGGATTTTTGCACAAAATCATATTAAGAATGATGAAATTGTTAGATACAAAGCATAGTTGGTTGTTCAAGGTTTTCCATAAAACCTGATATCGATTTGTGAAAAGACATATTCACTAGTATTGGATGCAACAACATTGCAATATTTGATTATCCTAGTTGCACAACAAGGTCTGCATTTACATATAATGAATGATGTTACAACCTATTTGTACAGTTCTCTTGAGAATGGTATTTCTATGAAAATCCTTGAATGATTTTATTTGCTCAACAAGGCAAATTCCAAAATGGGTTATTCAATAAAATTGAACAAGCCCTTTTATTGATTAAAACAATCAAGACATGTGTGATATAACCATCTTATTGAGTACTTGTTAAAGGAAGGGTACAAAAATGACCCTATTTGTCCTTGTATTAATATGAAAATATCCAAAAATGAATTTGCCATCATTGAAACTCCTAATTAGTTCACAAATGCAATTGATTGTTTAAAGAAAGAATTTGAGATGAAGGATCTTGGAAGGACAAAGTTTTGTTTGCGATTACAAATCGAGTATTTAAACAAAAGTGTTTTTGTACACTAAGAAGCTTATATAATGAAAGTGATTAAAAGGTTCTATGCGGACAAATCATACTCATTATGCACTCTAATGGTGGTGAGGTCGTTAGAGGTTGATAAAGCCCCTCAATAGACCTCAAGAAAAAGATGAAGAGCTTTTTGGTCCTGAAGTACCATATCTTAGTACTATAGGAACACTAATGTTGTAAGACCCGTGGAATTTAATTAATTAAATAAATAATTAATTAATAAATGCGAGTAGTGGGAGCCTTTATCACATTAAATATTGATTGATGTGATGTGAAAAGGTGCTAGCTCAAGTGGTTGAGAGTACTTTGATTGTATGATAGGACTTGGGTTCAAGTCCTAGGTATGCCAATTATGTGTTATTTAATTATTATTGTTTTAATAATATGATTGAGCATGTTCATTGATGAGACAAATATTAATTATAATAATCATCACGAAACATGAATTGGTTGAATGGATGTACATTGATTTGGCATTGGCATGGTTGTGGGTTCAAACCTTGGAGAACCTTAAATTAGACTTCATTTTTGCTAAACTTAGTTTTGGCTTGAATGTGAAAGGGTAGTGTAAACCCTAGCAGACATAACAGCCAAGAAGGGCTGGAAAGTAGTCCTTAATGAGTCATTGAATGGTAATTATCATATACCTTAAGCCATTTTCGTTTTGCCACATTAAACCCACATTAAGACACCAATTAGAGGCCAATTAAGAGAAAAGGAGAGTGGTTTTGTGGCTAATTTTACTGGATTGGTTGAGGGAGACGAAAATTAGAGTGAAGAGAGTGTGGTGAGTGAATCATTGAGGCTAATTGGAGGAGAATCAAAGGAGGCTATTGGAAACAAGGGAGAATCAAGAGTCATTCAAGCTTTTAAGCGAAAGGATCCAGGTTAGGGGAGTTATATCGTGTTTAATTGTAGTTCTATGAATAATTGCATGAGTTATAACTTGTTATGTATGATTTATCCTTGCATTGCTTTAAAATCGTGTTTCTGGAATTTTTCCAGAAATCGCCTAGCGGGTGATGAATTTTTGCCAGGCGACTCATACCATTTGAACTGCATTTCTGGGTTGCGAAGGGAAACCGCCTAGCGGCACAAACGAGACCACCAGGCAACGCTAGTTGTTTTACCCAATTCTGGGTCTTTTGATGAAGGGCCTAGTGGTAGTGAGCGACCCGAGCCATTTGGGCTCGATTTTTATGTTTTCTGGGTTCTGGGCAGAATCTAATCGGTGGAAATATTGTTTAGATTATTAGTGGTTTGAATGGGAGTGAATGATAACGAACTTATATGGTAATGCAAAGAAAATTGATTTGGAATTTGACATGAACTTGCTTAGGGTTTTTCAAATTGGGAATTCGAGGGTTATGAAAGTGGGATACTTGAAATGTATGATATTATGTGAATTTGATTTGGGTTAAAGAATATGTGCCTTGAAAAGCAGTAAATTGCGGCTATAATTGAGTAAAAGATCAATGTAGGGTAATTGGGAGTTTTTAGCATTCGTAGGTAGAACGAAAAAGCTAGGATTTTCCCAGAATTTCATGTGCCACCTGGCGGCACTTGTGTCACTACCAGGCGCCAGCACAGTGGATACTTCATTACGTGGCTACGATGGTGGGTACCGTGTTTGGGTTCTGATGCAGCCCAAAATGGGACTAAGAGAATGGAAGTGTTGGTGCTTAGAATAGTTAATGGGAAAAGCCTAATACATGAACTAAGGAGGTTGACTTAACTTAGAATTGATTGGATATGGTATTAGGGAGGGTGACTGATGTGTGAGTTAAACTAAAAAGAATTGGAAGGAATTAACTATGTGGGAATAATTAATTATAATTGGCTGAAGTATAGAATATCATAATGGGTGGCATAGGTTTTCCATAAGCATAATTAGCCAAGTTGAGAGTTGACTTAAATTAGTTGGATCAATTGATATTAGATAAACTTAGAGTATATTTAATGATAAAGAAGGAAAGATAGTTGTGGTGCTGTTTTGGAAGTAATACTCAGGGTCCTGTTAATAAATGACAAGTGTTCGTGCTTGGGATGGTCTATATGACTAGGGGATAATGTACATGTGAGGTGCTATAAGGCTTGGAACATTATAGATGGCAATGTTTTTCCTTAAGGGTACTTTGGACTGAGAGCCAGTGAGAGCAACCTGAGTGAAGTGTGTTAGAACTTGAACTAAAACCAGTACTGCGCAAGTACTGGTGTGGCGCCTAGCGGTGGTGATCGACCCGCGAGGCGACAACATAGAAACAGGGGGTTCTGAATCACGGTGGCGCCTGGCGGTAAGGAGGGGTGCGCCAGGCAGAGTCTACAATTCAGTGAATCCTAAGGCGCGTGGTGCTTGGCGGCAGAGGATGTCCCGCCAGGCGATTTTGCTACAGCAGATTGGTGTTATTCTTGCTATGATAGGTGTAACATCCCTGGCTACCCCTCCTCGGGCCCCAGAGGCTGTCGGGTTACTACAGCCCAATGCACCCCAACCCATCACCCTTCTCCGTCCATTCATACTGGGTGGGTTGTTGCTAGTGGGAATCGAACCCCCAACCTGACCTTTAACACCTCTGGCTCACCAGCAGATGCTACCAGATGGCAATGCTTTTCCTTAAGGGTACTCTGGACTGAGAGCCAGTGAGAGCAACCTGAGTGAAGTGTGTTAGAACTTGAACTAAAACCAGTACTGCGCAAGTACTGGTGTGGCGCCTAGCGGTGGTGATCGACCCGCGAGGCGACAACATAGAAACAAGGGGTTCTGAATAACGGTGGCGCATGGCGGTAAGGAGGGGTGCGCTAGGCAGAGTCTACAATTCAGTGAATCCTAAGGCACATGGTGCCTGGCGGCATAGGATGTCCCGCCAGGCGATAATTTTAGTGGTAGTGAAGGCTAAGGCGCTTGGCGCCTGACGGTACGTGTCCCCCGCCAGGCTATTTTACTGCAGCAGATTGGTGTTATTCTTGCTATGATAGGTGTAACATCCCTGGCTACCCCTCCTCGGGCCCAAGAGGCTGTCGGGTTACTACAGCCCAATGCACCCCAACCCATCACCCTTCTCCGTCCATTCATACTGGGTGGGTTGTTGCTAGTGGGAATCGAACCCCCAACCTGACCTTTAACACCTCTGGCTCACCAGCAGATGCTACCAGTTGTGCTAGCATCTGTTGGTGAGCCAGAGGTGTTAAAGGTTAGGTTGGGGGTTCGATTCCCATTGGCAACAACCCGCCCAGTATGAATGGACGGAGAATGGTGATGGGTTGGGGTGCATTGGGCTGTAGTAACCTTACAGCCTCTGGGCCCGATATGAATGGACGGAGAAGGGTAGTTAGGGATGTTACAATAGGCGTGATCTACAAGGCTTCTAAGATATCTTAAAGGTCGGCTTGCTGGTATTCCTTGAGTTGAGCTCGAAACGTATCCCTTGAGTTAAGCTCGAGATAAAGGTTAAGCACGTGGCATTCCTCGAGTTGAGCTCGGAATGGCATCCCTCGAGTTGAGCTCGGGATGACAGATGAACACGAGGAACCCTTGAGTTGAGCTCAGGTTGGCGAGTGTTGCTGGTGTGAGTGTGCTGGTTGTGGCCAGTACGGATGGGTCCAGATAGGTTGCCCTCCTCAGTATTAGCTAACGAGTTTGGTAGTCTTAGGACGTTACGACTATGTTTGTATTTGGGAACTCCACCTGGCGTTACGGTGTGTGATCCGTAGCATGGTTTCCCACACGTGCTCTATCGGTTATGGCCGATATGTATGGCAGCAAGACACCTTGAGGTAATCACTAGAAGTCGTAGAACACAAATTAACATGGTGGTGGCACTGTGGTATGAAATCAAAGGAAGGAAATTCCTAAGGTGTGATTGTATGAGTTATATATAAGTATTTTATATATATATATATATATATATATATATATATATATATATATATATATATATATATATATATATATATATATATATATATATATATATATATATATATGTATATATATATATATATATATATACATATATATATATATATACATATATGTATGTATATACATACATATATGTATGTGTATATATATGTATATATACACATACATATATGTATATATATACATACATATATGTATATGTATATATATGTATATATATATATGTATACATATATATACATATACATATATGTATGTATATATATACATATACATATATGTATGTATATATATACATATATGTATATGTATATATATGTATACATATATATACATATACATATATATACATATATATACATATATGTTTATTCTGTTAAGCTTACCCTATCAACTTGTGTTTGGCGATGATCGTGTACGCGGTACACGTGAGCAGATGATGTTGTTGTAGGTGGTTCTGGTGAGGCTTAGCTACGAAGCGGGGATAGCTTGGGATGTTTCATAATGGAATTTTATTTCATGATTTTAATCAGTTGTAAACATTTATGTTATGAGACTTTCATTTTATAATGGATGAATACTCGTTTTTTATTTCAGTTATTGTTATCACGAAATAAAGTTTTAATTTTCCCACGTTTTGGGAAAGAATGTTTTATTAAATGACGAGTATTTATTAATTTTCTTATTTTATTATTTAAATCCGTAATATCCAGTCGGGATGTTACAAATATATCTTGCTAGTTATACTTGACCTGATACAACATTTGTTGTAAATTTGTGAGCAAGATATAGTTCTTCACATACAAGAAGACATTAGATTGGAGTAAAACATATACTTTGTTACCTTAAGGGTACTATGAATATGAACTTATTTTATCCAAATGATTCAAAATAAGATCTAATGGGTTATGCAAATGCATGTTATTTATCATATCCTCACAATGTCACAATGGTGGATCACAAACAGGATATTTGTTCATATGTGGTATCACAAATGATTTCATGACAGTTTATGAAACAAACCATAACAGTAACATCGTCTAATCATACAAAATTTTTATTATTACATGAGGTAAGTTGTGAATGTGTTTGGTTAAGGTCTATAATTCAACTTATGCAAGAAACTTGTGGCTATCCCAGACAAAGTTGGAATCAACAACCATATATGAAGACAATAGTGTATTATTTAAATGAAAGGATGATATAGATATCCAAAAGATTCATTTATGTGAAAGTCTGGCAGATCTATTTCTGAAGTCTTTGCCAAGGAGAACTTTTGAGCAAAGAATTCACAATTTTGGACTTCGTCATCTTAATGATGTAAGTTTACATGAGAGGGATAAATAGAATATGTTATGAACATTATTGTATTAAATAATACAAGATGTTGTACTATTTTTCCTTCACTAAGTTTTTATTCCAAAGGTTTTTTTACTAATAAGGTTTTAACAAAACCATTCTCTTATCAATGGACACCCAAAGGGGAGTGTTATGAACTAATGGTCGTCCATTGATTTGATACAGTTACTCATATGATAAATATGATTAATACTCATATGATTTATTACTTTTTATGTAAATATTTATATTAACTATTTGATTTATATCCTTTATGGGTTACATGTTGCATCTACAAATATGACTCTTTCTATCAATAATAAGACACACAGAAAAATTGTCCCCCTTCTTTCATTCTCTATTCTTCCTTTTATTATTAGCTTTATTTCATAAGACCAAATTCTTTTTCGGCATTAGGAAAAATGGTGGAAAATTATCAAAGTTCTCATATTATCAAATAGAACCATTTTAAATATAGCAAGAGTTCATTAACTTAATTTCTAATATGATGTATTTCCCTTAATTATTGGTATTTTAATTTTTTCCCTTTAAAAATTTAAAGTCTAATTAATATATATATATATATATATATATATATATATATATATATTTTTTTTTTAATTTATGGCCTTTAGTCTGGTCAAAGTTTACCAAAGAATTGATAGCATTAAAGATAATTTATTTTATTTTGTTCTTATAAATTTTACTTCTATTAATATATTATAATATTTTTTCATTTTCATTTTCATTTATATTTTTAAAATTAAATTTTTACGTTAAGTTATTTTATAAAATTACATACACTAATGGTTTCATATCATTGACTATTCTTATACAAATTGGTGTCCAACCCATAGGAGTCAAATGATTTAGCACAACTTAATAAAATTATTTCTAGGAAAATTATTTTTAACATAAGGACAATTTAATCATTTTTTAAATATATAAATAATTTTTGGTTAAATTACTCTTTTGATTCTTTCATTTGTTAAATAATATTAATTGGTCTTCAAATTTTTTTTTCTTCTTAATTTGATTCTATTTTTTAAAAAATATTCAATTTAGTTATTACCATTAATTTTGTTCAAACAATATTAAAATCAATACCAAATGTGTTTCTTTAAATTTTTTAATTATTTTAAATTTATTTTAATTTCTTTTTTAAATAAAAGAATTATTTAACCTTAACTTTTTTATTTTATTTCATCACATTTTAACTTTGTTTTCCTTTATTTTCTATTCTCTACTCTGAACCCGAAAAATTCAATTTTTAATATATATTTTCACACCTAGTCGAAATAAAACATAAACAAAAGAAACGCTAATAATATACCCTTTTATATTATACTAAAATGATATTTTTTAATTTTAAATTTTAATTAAAAAGATAGAAAAGATTATAAATAAAAAGTATATCAATGTATAAAAAGTTTCACGTTACCGTTGCAACCACATGACTCTTCTTCCTTATTCTGATCCGTGAACCTACCTCACACAGGGTTTTCAGATTGCCAAATTGATGATGAGACTGTTCGATGCGCACTGTCACCTGCAGGATCCCAGAATTTTCAGCAAGGCACAGCAGATCATAAAAACCACACAAGACACAGGCGTTGTGTACTTTGTCGTTAATGGGGTCTGCGAACAGGATTGGCACTCTGTGAAGCACATGGCCGAAACTTTCCCTTGCGTCATACCTTGCTTCGGACTCCATCCATGGTGAAGTCCAATTGTTTGTGTTTTTGTTTCTGTTTCTGGGTTAGTTCAATTGGATTCTGTTTATGGGTTTTATATCTAATTTTATGCGGTTACAGGTATGTGAAAGAACGGAGTCCCAGTTGGTTCAAAACGTTGAGAGAGTATTTTGATTCTACACCATCTGCTGCAGTTGGAGAGGTAATTGTATGGTTCTATGACCAAAGGGGTGCATGGAAACTGAAACGGTAGGAATTTTTTTTAGTTGGTTCAAACGAGAGGTAATTGCATGGAAAGTTGGTTCAAAACTCTCCCTTTTTTATTAGTTTTTCTATCAGTAGGAATTGAACTTATGTGAGAGCTCATATTTCAATCAGCTTATAAATATATTATAATAATAATACTGGCAGAATTGTTTATAGGAAAATATTTAACTTTTTTTAGAAAAATAGTAAGCACCACATTCCTACTGTACTATTACTGATTATCACTTCTAATTTGTTTTACTTTCATACTAAAGTGAGTCTACATAGATCGCCCTATCCATAAAACTGCACCGCATCTTAACACCCTTGAGCATGTTTCCCCAATTAAACCAACCACCTATCATCATCAACAATAATGAGGAAGAAACTTAACTCACAGCATATGGATCCTGTATGTCCTTCTGGAGCAGATAAAAAACATGCAAAAAACGAGCGTTGCTGATATGTGCTGCATAATGGCAAACATAAATGCACAACCATTACTTATAATTGGCCATTACATCAAAACAATAAAGCTTAGAAATAAAGAAACCGTACACAGGAGACAAATGTATGAAATTGATTTCTCCAACCACATGCTTTCAATCCATGATCCCACTGGTCAAAATGAAGAGCACAGTGCCACGAAAGTATAGTCCAATTCCATACCAATTCAATGGTGAATGAAGTGGGAATCACAATTTTACTGAAGCTGATCAAGAATGAAGGAACTCGTTTTTCTTTTCTCATTCTCTTCTTTCTCCCACCAAAGTCTGAAATTCACACTCTCTTGTTGAAATAGAAGTACCCGCTCACCACTTTGATTTAGTGAAATAAATGGGCTTGACAAGTTTGAGATTTTTGTTTGGATGCATAGTTAGGAGTCCAATGCAACACATCCCCCCCTTTAACTATATGGAGGTGATTGACAATTTGATTATCTAACAACACGCCTTTGACTTTTACCATGATAGTGCCTTAGTCATCATATCAATACCATTGTCATCAATACGAACATCTAGCCAAATCCAACAACTTTGAATAAAAGCTTCACTTTATCCAATAATCCCTTTGATCAATATGTTTGAACCCAAAATGAAAAGTTGGACTTTTACAAAGATGAATAACACTTTGACTGTTCATAAATAAGGAATAGTTGTCTTGTACAAAACCAAACTCTTATAAGAATTTCTTCAATCATACAAACTCTTTGCGTGCTTCAGTAATGACAATGAAGTCTGCTTCTATAGTAGACAATGCTACACACCTATGTAGCCATGGTTATCAAAATCATGAGGCAACTTGTTTCATTCAAGTTTACATTCTGACACCCTCGAACCTAGTTAACTCGCACGTAGAAAATTTTTATAGTAGGCTCATTTAAACTTGAATAAACGAATTCAAATCGTAACTATAGAGGTGATTCAACGAGCTTAGTTGGACAATAGAAAAAAAGCCAAAATTGAAATTGGATTTGTTTGTTTCTAGGTCGATTTATGCAAAATAGACCTAAGGAACAATTTCATGGTTTAGTGGTTCACGCTTTTGCAAGTTTTTGTCTATTTCGGTTGTTGATGTTGCATTCTTTTATCACACGAAGAGAAACAACTTCAAATCACTTGTATGGCAAAGATATCTCAAAATTCATATCATAACATTCTAATGTTCTCTTTTTAGATTTGGCAAAAATCGACTAGTTATACCAACAATACATGCAATATCTAGTCTTATACATGTTGTTGCATACACCAAACTATCCATTGCATATGTATGAAGAACTATGGTCAAATGTATGTTCTAAACTTCATGTGAAGGACTTTTGTTTGACACTTAGTTCTAAATAAATTGCAAGAGGAATGCTTACATTAATATTTTCCATTTGGAATATTTTCAACACCATAAGATAGCCAAAATTTCTTCTCCTTTCTATCACATGTGATATTTATTCCAAGAATCTTTTTAGTAGCTTCCATGTCTTTTATGGAAAATGACTAGCTCAGTTGCTTCTTTAACTTGTCAATCCTGGAATAATTTTCACACCAATAAACATGTCATCAACATACAACAATAGGATAAGGAAGTCATCAAGAAACTTTCTAACAAAATGCAGTGGTCATAACTATTGCCATCAAGTGGTGGGGAAACTAACGCAATGTTCATATTTTCAGTGGGATGTATGTAACACAAACTTGCCTGGTTATGTGAGGGGTATAGTGGGATTTATGACACTATAGTTACAACTTGAATTTCTAGGTATGATAGATTTGCATTGTAAAACCCTTAGTTTGAGCTCTTGATTCCATTACAAAAATATAGTACAATAATAATGACAAAGAATCGAAATGAAGCATTGATAATTTTGCTTGAGGTTCTTCGTATACACAAGCCCTATTTATACAAAAGGATACTAAAATAAAGTAAAAGAAATGTGAGTTAGTTGTAGATCAACTCAATCATTACTTACAAACCCTACGAGTGTTAAACACATGGTTACTAATTTGCTTATCTAATACCCTTAACCTCTTTCTCAAGGTCTAATTATTTTATGGGTTCTTGTAGTTAAAAAGAACTTTCTTGTTTCTTGATGATGGAATGTCGTAGGCCAAGGGACCAATAATTAGGGTTATGGCTAGAAGGATACATGAAGATTGGGCCCCTATTGACCTCAATAAGCTCAAATTACTCTTAACATGGGTCATATTTGTCATGTAATATATTGATAGAGTAGGCATAAAAAGATTTGTATTTGGACCAAGTAGTCTAGGATATTTGTGCTAGTAGACTAGGGCATTTTGTGCTTGTATTTGGGACTTGTAGTGTAGAGTTGTAGATAGCTAAAGGATTCTTGCTACAGTTTAAATTGGGCTCATCCAAGTCCAATAGAATTTAAGCCTAACTCAACCCCACAAAATCGGCTTGTAAGGTGAGGTTTGCACCCCACTTATATATTATGAATTGGCCTTATTTCTAGTGGATGTGAGACTTCCAACACATCCCTCACGCCGAAGTATATACATCTCGTGAGTGGGACCAGAAATGAATGGGTGGTCCGTTAGCGGCCCGATATCGAGTGAAGCAGAATGTCCAAGAAAGCTCACTAGGATAGGCTCTAACCTGGCTCTGATACCATGTTAGAAGTGGGTTTTAAGCCTAACTTAACCCCACAAAACTGGCTTGTAAGGTGAGGTTTGCACCCCACTTATATAATGTTAATTGGCCTTATCTCTAGTCGATGTGGAACTTTCAACACACCCCCTCACGCCGAGGTATATTCATCTTGTGCGTGGTAGTAGAAATTAGTGGGTGGTCCGTTAGCGGCTCGATAGCGGGTCGAACAGAATGTCCAAGAAATCTCGCTAGGATAGACTCTAACCTGGCTCTGATACCATGTTAGAAGTGGGTTTTAAGCCTAACTTAACCCAACAAAATCGGCTTGTTAGGTGAGGTTTGCACCCTATTTATATATTGTGAATTGGCCTTATCTCTAGTCGATGTGGAACTTCCAACACACCTCCTCATGCTGAGGTATATTCATCTCGTGCGTGGGACTAGAAATTAGTGGGTGGTCCGTTAGCGGCCCGATAGCGGGTCGAACAAAATGTCCAACAAAGCTCGCTAGGATAGACTTTGACCTGGCTCTGATACCATGTTAGAAGTGGGTTTTAAGCCTAACTTAACCCAACAAAACCAGCTTATAAGGTGAGGTTTGCACCCCACTTATATATTGTAAATTGGCATTATCTCTAGTCGATGTGGAACTTCCAATACACCTCCTCACGTCGAGGTATATTCATCTCGTGTGTGGGACTAGAAATTAGTGGGTGGTCCGTTAGCGGCCCGATAGTGGGTCGAACAGAATGTCCAAGAAATCTCGCTAGGATACGCTCTAACCCGGCTCTAATACCATGTTAGAAGTGGAATTTAAGTCTAACTCAACCCCGCAAAACCGGTTTGTAAGGTGAGGTTTGCACCCCAGTTATATATTGTGAATTGGCCTTATTTGTAGTCGATGTGGGACTTCCAACAGAAAGCTTAGACCAGTCATGGAGGGAACTTAGGGCACATGCTGCACATTGTTCACATGTTCAAATGTGTAAAGCATGAGTGCACAAGTGGCATTTGATCCACTTTGTGTGGCACCTATCTATGGAGCACGAGGGGAAACTCAATTTGAATTTTCCTCCCTTTTTCTCTTCAAGATCCAGCCAATTACTCCTATAGATAGGAGCGTTCATCTCTTGTAATTTCATCTTTGAATGAGTAATGAATTGATGCCAAAATGTGTCTTCAACTTGTTCAAGAGTCACTCTAGGATAGACTTCCGCTTGAGAGTTTCTCACAAGACACCTTGTGGGGCTAGCTTCCTTTAGCTTCTCCATTTGAGGCCCTCAATCCGCCACTCTTCCCATCCTAAGTCCAACCTTCCACCACTTCAACTAATCTCCTTCATCAAGGAATCCATCAATTTTTATACTTAATTATCCCTCTTTAGTTCCGAGATATATACCTTTTAATCCCCCTTTTGTCTTTCTTTTATAAGGATTTAAAGAGATTAAAATGATGTGTAGGGACTAAAGAGAATTAAAAATGATGTATGTAGGGACTAAAAGGTTTTAATATATTTAGTTTTAGTCCTTTACTTATAAAGATCTAATACCTTGTCAATCACTATATTTTGACAGAAACAAAGGTTTCTAAGGGAAGGACTAAACAATGTATAAATGAGGAGACTAAAAAGGTATTTAATTTTGTTAGGCACTAAAACCAAATTTGAAGATATTTTGAAGGATAAAAACCATTTTATCATTGATTATTTGGTGTTTGAGACTTTCCCTTTCAATTGGTTCACTCTATGTGTTTTTTCTTTTCATGTTTCCTGCTGTAATTTCCATAATTTTTTCTCTGGTTTTATTTGACTATTGATTTTGTGAACCATCCTGTCTACAAGATTCTTGAACACTGATGTCACAAACAGTGACGTCATATTTTGAAAGTATAGAGAGTATATTAGATAGTTTAAGTTTAAGATGCAGGACAGGACAAACATCAGAGGTAGAGGGAGACCAAGATAGACTATAGGTGATAAAGTTTAGAAGGATTTAGAGGTTAATAGTTTGTTTATAGACATGATTTACGACAGAATAATATGGCATATGACTCTAGCAGTATAGAATACCAGTTACCAGGTTACTAGATTTTGTTTCAGCAATGAATGATTTCTTTTGAGACTTTCAGCTTATGCCTTATTTTTTATGCATGTTCAGTTTCTGTTTTTCTCTTTTAGATGCAGTCGGGTATCAAAATTCATCTAGGTGGCTTTAATGTTTTCGTACAGATATGCATATTCAATCATTTTTAATAAATTTATGGATGAAATTTCTTTTGGTCTTGTTTTCATGCATCTTTAAGTTACTATTTGATGTGATTGAGCTTTTGAATTTTCCTCAGATTGGCGTGGACAAAGGATCACATGGAAGGAAGATTGACTTTTCTGAGCAGGTTTCAGGGTGTTGTTTTATTTTTTGCCCATGTGTGTATTTTTCTGTTAATTTTGAAGCTTTAATAACTTCTGGTGGAGAAATAAGTATATGTATCTGCAATTTTGCATGTAACTAATGTGTTTTAATTATGGGGTTGTAGGTGTAGAGGGAGAGAATAGGTAGAAAAGAGACTCTAAATGATATTCTCTTGTGTATCGTGTTGTATTACAATATGATGCTGTTGTTCATGAAAGCTAATTCAGTAAGCCTTGTTTGTTGTAATAATAAATAATAATAACTAATGCATAGACATATAGTCACATTCACATATTTGCATTAATTTTCAAGAAACCCGAGTGTATACGTTGTGTTGTTTTATCTAGGAATCTTAATGGTTGGTGCCATTTTTGTTAATATCTCAGGCTTTACTGTCTAAAGGACAAAGTAATTTTCAAAAGACACTATGAAGCATAGTATTCAGGTTTCAAAATGGGTCAACCTACAATTAACTTTTATTTATATATTTAGAGTCATGATCAAAATTTTTGTGGTTTGTAAGGGTGCTTACTTGGGTCTAATGTCCTTAGAGTTAAGAATGTCAGTTGATTTATCAAATAGAGTTCTAGCATTCTAGAAATGGTGGAAACGTGGGGCTACTGAAAAGGAAATAACATTAAACTCTAACTTTAAGAGGAAACACTTTGACCAATCACGTCTAGGATGGAAGATGTCCTTTTCTGCAGAAGAATGTTCCTAGATTGTTGGCTATTAATGCATTGGGACATCTGTGCAGGTTGAAGTATTGAGGCAGCAGCTTGAACTTGCAAAAGAGTTGAACAAGCCAGCATCTATTCATTGTGTTCGTGCTTTTGGTGATCTTTTTGAGCTAATGAAGTATGAATATCTGTTCTTTCTTTAGTTTCAATTTCTACTGATAAACTGTAGGAAAGAGAGAAAGATTGAGCTAGGACCTTGTTTCCAAGACATCACAAATGCTTTATTTATATTGAGAAAAGGACATCAATGTAATAAATAGAAGAGATTTGATATCCTCTAAATAAAAATATGATATAGGAAATAGAACAATTCCCAGTAATACACATATAATCTAGTTATTCTTGATTATATAGGATTTGCTTTGTAATTCTATAATCTGGATATATGTTCTAGCTTGCTACAAATCTAATCAATGTCTGGTCCTTTTAGAGACTTAGTGAATATGTGAGCCAACTATTCACTATAGCTGACAAATTTAGTGGTGGTCTCCATCTTCTGACTCCGGTGTTTTTCTTTTGAAATAACAATCCACATCAATATATTTCTTTCTCTCATGAAAGATAGGGTTAGAGGTAATGTGTAATGCTGTTTGGTTGTCACATAAGGTACATTTGGGATCTTTCTTCAAATTGAAGCTTTTTGAGGAGTTATTTTAGCATATGAGCTCAGAAGTGACAAATGTCATTGCTTTGTATTCTACCTCTACACTTAATTTTGCCACAACATTTTGTTTCCTACTTTTCCTCAATATTAAGTTACTTGCAACACGAACACAATAACCTAAAGTGGAGCATCTATCACTTGGTGACCTTGCCTAGTCATTGTTAGAATACCCAACAGTTTGAGTATTTCTTTTATCTTCATAAATGAATCTTTGCTAGGAAGCATCTTAATATACTTTAGGATCCCTATAAATCTATCCCAATAGTTGACAAGGCGAGTTTAAAAATTAATTTACTACTCACAGCAAAGGTGATGTCACGACAAGTCACATTGAAGTAATTTAGTCTACTAACTAACCTTGTGTACCTCCTAGGACCAAAATACGGGTTTTCCTTGGTCGGGTACTAGTTTGACATTTGAGTTCATTGGTGTGTCCACATACTTAGCTTTTAACATCCATGTTTCTTTTAGAATGTTGAGCGCAGAATTTCTCTACGATATGTCCAAACCATTCTTGGATTGTGCAACTTCCATACAAGAAAATATCATTAGTGTCCAAGATATGTTGTTTGAAACTTTTGAGAGCAAGATATTGTTTTAGTCGCATATTATGAATCGTGATACTGAGGTACAACCCTATAATTAGACTTAGTGCTCAGTAGTAGGGTAGGGTCTTATATAACTCTCAAAGTGACTGTCAAAACTGGCAACAATAAAGTTGCCATAAAGAGTGTCAATCAAAAACGGTTTAATAGTGACCTTTGTAACTGACTAACAAAAAAAGTTGTTCCAAATAAGAGAATATTTTTCTACACTTAAGAGTTAACATATTTCTTCATATTATCACGATTTGTTTCCTTAATTAGCCTAGCCAGGATTATGATCGATAATATCAGTTCAGTGTTCCATTTTCTTTTATCTCTTTTCCTCCAAGATCTAAAGCTATGTAATTTCAAAATTTTATGTTTATAATTTGGCCACATTTTTTTAGCATAGTTTTGATACTTAATTCTCGTTATCTAAAACTTCAATTCAAGGGAATGCCATTTTGAAGTGGCATCTTTGAAATTTTTGCCTCCAAAATTTCAATATTTCCAGGTCTATGGGGCCTTTTCCTGCTGGGGTTATTCTTCATTCTTACCTAGGTTCTGCAGAGATGGTTCCTGAATTTTCCAAACTTGGTGCTTATTTTTCGTTCTCTGGGTTCCTTATGTCGCTAAAAGCGAATAAAGCAAAGAAAATGCTGAAGATGGTGATTTTCATCATTTCTGATATACGATTAATGTTGAATATAATTTGTACTATAAAGTTTATAAACAGTGACATTCTTATTTTCTATTCAATTTAGGTCCCTTTTGATAGGATTTTGTTGGAGACAGATGCACCTGATGCACTACCAGTGTCAAACATAGATTCTCTTCATTTTGTTGAAGGAGATACTTCTCTCACTGAAGAGCTTCTTCATGCTTCAACTTCTGGTTCTTCCCTCGGTAACTCATCTCATGTCTCGGGAAATGTTTCGAAGTTGCCAAAGGATATGCTCAATCATCCCGCAAATATTCATAATGTATGAACCTCAAGTAACTGTCACCTTGTGTTTTTAATTATATGATTCCCTTGAAGATATGTTAATATTTTTAATTAAAGATCGCAAAAATTCCGTAGTCTGAGCTTACTTTACGAGAAAAACAACAAACAATAACAAAAATGTTTCTGGTAATTATGAATAAATTAAATTGTATGGACCTCCCTTGTTACTTTCAAATCCTATCTTAACTATCTCTAGCTTCAAATTATACAGAAATTTGTAGGTTTCTTTTACTTCAAAGTATACAATCCTTCGATACATATATTACCAAGGATAATTTCAACTTTGATTAAATAATAACAAAAAATTTCTTAAAGGATTGTATCTTAGTTTTCTTTTACGTTTACGAGGGTTTCACTTCTCACATTGTGTTAGTAAGAATGACAGACCTCAAACTAAACGAGCAGGGACATTTGCTATCATTGTGAAGAAATAGTGATAAAGTACTGAATTTTAAGTATTGTAGAATGCATGTAATGAATGTTTTTATGTTTACTGGAACCTTTTTTTGCTAGATTTACATTTTTCAATTCATTATACTCGCAGGTACTTGATTACGTTGCATCTATGCTAGAAATTTCGAAAGAAGAACTAGCTGAATTAAGTTACCAGAATGCAGTCCGGTTATTATCCTACGAGGGTTCCAAAGTACTTCTAAAGTAGACAAAACAGGTTCTTGTAAGAAACGATTCTTATCTTGGAAAGTTTTTGCTTTAGGAAGTTCCAACTGGATTTCATCTAAGTACGAGCACAGATAGATTACAGCAACAGTTTGCTAACGTGTATGATATATACGCTGTATGCCTGCCAGAGTTTATTACTTTCAATATATCTAAATTAAAGGTACAAAGTTTTGGGAATAATTTTACTATTTCGATGCATGAAGGCTTTTAATTATGTATGACTTGAGCAGTGAGATGTTGATGGAGTCCTCTCCGAACAAGGTGAGAAGCTCAAGGGTACGGAAGCTTTGTGGTTGTTAGATGATATAATATTGTGTTTAATAGTTGGGCTCAGCCCATTATGTATTTCTAGGATTTGGCCCATTATCAATATACATAAATTGTCCTTTGTATAGGGTTTACACAAGGGAGATTAATCCCAAAATCCTATTTCATCTTATTTTACATGGTATATAGAGCTTAGGTTAGTTTACTACAGCCACCGTCCCGCTGCCGCTCATTGCCGTCGTCACCGTCGCCTCCGTCGCTGTCGTTGGAGCTGCAGTTTTGACCGACGACCAGACGGTTTTGTTCGTCTCGGCCAGGCGACTCCAACGCCGCAGAGATCGCCGCCATCGGAGTTCTCACGCGCCTCCACGCGTCGCCGCAAGCTCCGGCAGCCGCCACCTCTCCGTCGCGCGTGACGGCGCGTCGCCGGTCGTTTTCTGCGCCGATCAACTTCGCCTGAATTGCCTTCTTGAGCTCTTTCTGAATCTGTGGTTGTTGTTTCAATCGGAGCACCTTGAATTTTTAGGGTTTCTCCCTCTACGGTTTCTTTCGCTGCCAATTCGGGTGTGTTATCTTCAAGCACTCCGCTGTCTGAACCCTCTATTTATACCAACTACGTCAATGTGCATTTATCCATTGACAAGTTGGATGGCACAAATTACGCGACATGGGCATCCGATATCAAACTTTGGCTCAAGAGTCAAGGATATGAAGATCATCTCACCCAGA